>Ga0326597_10000960_pt1 | contig 48319 bp, 37 predicted proteins | sample RVTome_12_FD_203789 | JGI IMG/M metagenome (GOLD analysis project Ga0326597, IMG submission 203789) | Soil microbial communities from uranium-contaminated site in the Upper Colorado River Basin, Wyoming, United States - RVT100D185 | ecosystem: Environmental > Terrestrial > Soil > Contaminated >...
GGCGGCCCCTGCTACGGCGATTTCGATGCCCTGCCGGAGCCGCCCGATCACATCGTCTCCTTCATTCCCGCCGATGCCGTGTTCGGCGTGCTCGAGGCCGGCGCCGCGGCGGGCGCGCGCAGCGCGCCGGAGGCGGACATTCTTGACCAGGGGCTGCCTTACACCTCAGTTCGTTTTCTTCTTGCGCTTCTTGCTCCGGCACAGCTTCTTGTCTTTTACCAATTCCGTGCATTTGAAGAGTTCACCTTTGGTCATCGCAGCCTTCATCATCTTGCTGATCTCTTCGGGACTTGAAACAACGTCCTCAACAATCTTCTGCAGCTCGCTGCCCGAAACCGGGTTGATGTCCAGGCGTGACTTCTTCGCCGCAGCGATAAATTTTGAATCCTTCATAGTCTTGTCGAACGCGGCACGGAGCAACGACACCCGATCTGAAGGGACATCCGGGGGCGCCACGATGGGACGGCCGATGGAAACATCAGAAGAGATCATCCGGAAAACGCGACGCTCTGCCTCGTTGCGGGCGAGATCCATCAGCAAGGGAACGTCAGGCAGGTCCTTCTCCTTTCTCAGCCCAACTTGAACGAGGATATTCACCTTCTTGTCGCGGTACCATTCGTACTTGGTACCGCGGAGGGATGCCCAGGCGAGGCTTCCTCGTCCCTCGACCTCACCACGTAGCATAGCCAGATTGACTGCACTTCCCCCACGGAAGCCCCAAATGATCCGGAACTTGGTTCCCAACACGTTGTTGAGAACACGGGGGAGAGTACTGGTGATGCTCCCCGCACCCGTCCCGCCGATGAGCACTTCCTTGCGCTTGGCGTCCTCGATGGTTTTGACTCCTGTCGTATGCCAAACGACAACAAGATTGTTCCCTTCGTTCGGATTGCCAATCCAATTGAACTTTCGGGTATCAAATTGGATCCCCTTTTCACCGATCGCCTGTTGACGCGGCAACGTCTGACCGACCGAACCGATGACCGAGCCATCATGTGCTGCCTTCGTGTAGAGGTAACCAGCAGCGATGCGATGGCCTGCCCCTGGCATATTCTGATGAACCATTCTTGGTTCACCGCGAATGAACCGGGCCATGTGGTTGGTAACCAACCGAGCATAAGTGTCGTAGCCACCACCAGCGCTCGCAGAGATGATGACCCTGACATTGCGCCCCCGGTAGAAATCATCCGCCGCTTGGGCCGGGAACATGGTTATGCCCGTCCAAACGATTGTTGCTGCGACGCAGCCGCTCAATGAACTCCTTGATCTGGACCACATTTTTACCTCCCTCAATATCACAGTTGTCTTTTCAGCACTTTGTACCAGCACCCCGAAAGACTCGCCAATAATAGTCTGCCTTACCTGGCACAGAACGAATCCCGCTTGCTCGAATGAAACCTCTTGTTCATGACAAAGCTCTGCCACCCCACGAGGCAACCCCTGCCGGAATCGAACCGCGCCCATCCGATCATTGGATTCAGAGACGAGGGGGGCCTCCAACTGTCGATGGATCGCAAACGAGAGGAATGCCCCTTGTCCTCCGGTCCGAAAAAGAAAAGCGCGGGCAAAGGCCCGCGCTTCCCCAACCAGACTTATCTCCGGCGATTACTTTTTCTTCTTCAGCTTCTCGACATCGCGGCGGGCGATCAGCGCCTTGGCGCGGGCGATCACCGCTTCATCGGATTGCACGGTTTCCTCCGCAATCTTCTGGATATCTTCACCTGGCAACGGCGAGATGTCCATCTTCTGCTTCTTCGCGTCGGCCAAGAACTGTCGGTCCTTCATAGTGTCGTTGAAGCCGGCCCGCAGGGCCGCTACCCGTGCCTTGGGCACTCCGGGAGGCGCCACGAGCGGCCGCCCCATGGTGACCCCGGAGACGATCATGTTGAGCGCCCGCCGGTCGGCGTCGTTCTTCGCGAGCTCGATGACAAGCGGGACATCGCGGCCCTGGTATTGCGAAATCGTTGGGTCTTTCTTGGTTCCCCATTGGACCAGGATCGTCGCCTTGCGTTCCTTGATCCAGTGCTGCAGGGTCGCCTTCATGGACGCCCAGCTCGTGGAGCCGCGGCAATTCACCTCGCCCCGTTCCATTGCCAGATTGACGGCGCTTCCACCGGGATAGCCGGAAATGATCCGGATCTTGGCATCCAGCAGGTTGTTCAGGATCTGCGGTTGCAGGATGGAGGTGGAGGTCGCGCCGGTGCCGCCGCAGATCAACCTGCCTTTCTTGACCACGTCCGTTATCGTGTCATATCCCAATCCAGCCCAGGAGATCGTGATATTGTTGTCCACGATGGGATTACCGATCCAATTGAATTTGGCGACGTCGAACCGGATGCCTTTTTCCCGTAGGGCCTGGTCCATCGGGGTATTCTGGCCGAGGGTGGCGATCGCGGTGCCGTCCTTCGGCGCGACGTTGTAAAGCCAGTTGCCCGCCTTGCGGCTTCCCGCGCCCGGCATATTCTGGGGAACGAAGGTCGGGTTGCCCCGGATATGCCGGCTCATGTGGCGCGCCACCGTGCGCGCATAAAGGTCATAGCCGCCGCCGGCGCTATATCCGATCACGAGCGTTATCCGCTTGCTCTTGTAGAAATCGGACACGTCATCCGCGGCGGCGGGCGACATGGCGCTGTGGAGGCAAAGTGCCATAGTTATCGCTAAGGCGATCCCAAGGGCTCTAACTAATCGCATATAATCTCTCCCTGACAGTTCGCGCGAAATCTGTAGCGCCTGAAGCAGGAAGCTAATCTAGCAACGATCGGACACGCCGTCACCCTGGGCGCATCAACAATTTACCGCGTATAAACCTGTTTCGCTATTGCCAATGCTGTCCGTTTTATCGAGGTTTCGGCAACGGTGGCAGGATTTAGGGCAAGAAGCGGGTCCGGAATAGTCCGGAACCGCTCCTTATAGCAAACCGCACGTTCCGCGCCTATTTGCAGTCGATGGTCTTCGGCTCGTTATCACCGCCGGGCTTGTAGTCAATATCGCAGACCATGCCCGCCGCGAGCGTCTTCCGATTGGCGCTATTACCGGCGACGGTGATCTTGGTGCGGGAGCCTGAAATCTTGGACTTGATGGTCTTTTCACCGTGCTTGAACGTGATCCAGCGCCCATCAGGCGTCTTGGTCAGAAGCTTCGTTCCCGTCACTTTGTTGGAGGACGGTTTGGCTTCGAGGATCTCCTTCACGAGTGCCACAACCTCCGGCGGCTGGTCGAGCGCGGCTCTGACCAGGTTTGCGACCTCCTCTCCGTAGAGAGGGTCGATGGGCCGGTCCGCCTTCGCCGCATGGGCCTGCAACTCTTTCTCTTCCAGCGCCGCCTTATACGCCGCCCGCAGGGCCGCGGTGCGATCCGCCGGAATCCCTGGCGGGCCCGCCGTGAAACGGGCCAGCTCGGCCTGGGAGCCGATCAGCGCGGCGATGGCCTTCGCATTGGGTTCGGTCACGACATTGGAGAGCAGGGGCCATTCGCCCGCGGGCTTGCCGCCGATCTGGACGATGATCCTGCCGTAGCCGTTCTTATGGAACAGTTCGGCCGAGCTCAGCGAGCCGACAGCGGCGTCGATCTCGCCCCGCCGCATCGCGAGCTCGGAATCTGTGCCGCGGTAACCGAGGATCATCTTGTAGTTCCAGCCGAGGACTTTTCCGAGCATCTGCGTATCGTTGTATCCGGAGGAGCCCACGCCGGAGGAGGAGAACTTGACCGTCTCCTTCGCCATCCTCAGGTCGTCGATGGTCTTAATGGGGCTCTGCGCGGTGACCATCACCACCCGGGGGTCCGACGCCGCCTTTCCCAGCCAGGTCATCTTGCCGAGATCGAACCGGACACCCTTCTTTTTCAGGACTTGGCTGAAGATCAATCCGGTGTTGAAAATGCCAATGGTCTGACCGTTGGGCTTGGCGTGGTAGATCTGGTTAGCGCCGATAATGTGACCCGCGCCCGGTACGTTCTTCACGACGAACGTCGAGCCGGGAAGCTGCTTTTCCATATACCGGGCCACGAGACGGCCGTAGAAGTCGTAGCCGCCTCCAGCACCGGTCGCGACGATATAGGTCACGGTTTTGCCCTTGAAGAAATCGGTCCCCGACTGGGCCGCCGCAGGGCCCGCCATCATAGTGACGGTACCGCCCGCGGCCAAGACCACGGCGGAAATCGCTCCACTCCATAGTGGCTTAGGATGGATCGTCATCTTGGCTCCTTTCATGTCCCAATCCGGCACTGCCAACATTGGGTGTTGGTAGAATCTGGAATTCCTCCATGTGGGGCCCTCCCAACGGTTTGAGCGTGCCCCGAAACCGTACTTGAGGCAAGGCGTTGGCCTAGTATGGGGCATCATCGGTCGGATTCCATACGACGCAGGCCCAATTTGCGGCTCTGGCGGGCGAAACTGACCCTTGGGCCGTTTTCCAGACACACCCGTCCTCTCGTCTGCGTCACCCGCTGAACGCAGCAACCAGTAGGTGGGTGTTTCTATGTCCGCATAGTGGACCGTCGAACAGACGCCACAGACCTGCTGCGCTCCGTAAATTAATCTCCGTCACGGTACGCCATTGGATACCAGTTCACCTGATTGTCTGCCACTGACGCCCGTCTGCTGATCTTTGCCCCTCGGTGGGCGGGTGTCTCGGCGTTCGTAAGGAGGGATGCCCAAGGGGTACGCCTCTCGGTTTCGGACGCGGTACAAACTGCAATGCCGGCTGTCTATCCTTGGGGAGTCAATAATTGGCGCGTCATACTGCCCGTACCTCAATCACTTCCGGGATGTGATGCCGCAACAAGTTCTCGATCCCCGCCTTCAGGGTCGCCGTAGAACTGGGACATCCCGAGCAGGATCCCTGCATACGCAGGTAGACAACGCCCCGCTGGAATCCATGGAACAAAATATCGCCGCCGTCCTGGGCCACCGCGGGACGGACGCGAGTCTCAAGAAGCTCTTTAATCCTGGTCACGAGTTCGTCGTCCTCGTCGGAATCTGCATGCGCTGAAATGGCGCTATCGTCCGAGAACAGTGGCGCACCGGCGGTGAAATGCTCCATGATGGCGCCAAGAATCGGCGGCTTGAGAAACGACCAGTCCTGGTCATCAGACTTCGTCACCGTGATGAAATCCCCGCCAAAAAACACGCCATTTACGCCTCCGATTTCGTAAAGACGCATAGCCAACGGTGAGGAAGCCGCTTCTTCCTGCGTCGCGAAATTAGCTGTGCCACTTTCCATAACGGATTGGCCTGGCATGAACTTGAGTGTTGCCGGGTTCGGAGTCGCTTCAGTCTGAATAAACATTTGAAGCCTCAGGTTTTCAGTGTTTCCGGACATCGTCTGAGGATACGCAACGAGATTGCGCTGTAGGCCTTTAAATGGGTAACTGGACGCCCCTCATCAAGGCCAAAGACCAAGATAGAGATGGCATCGTAAAGGTAAATTATCCCCTGAACCTGTCCAACCAATGGGGAGTAGCTCAGTCGTCCAGATCGAGACGCATGAGTGATTCTGGTCACCCAACGCGCCCCGACCAACCTATTTATCTGATTCCGCTCGTTTCTTTGTTCGATCGGCGGCGTCTCACCCCGCCACGGCTGGACGCCACACCCGCTCGGGCACACGCCAGTCGATCCCCTCGATCAGGCCCGTGAGTTGCTCGGAGGTGAGCGACAGGGTCTGCCCCGCTTCAACGTTCGACGGCCACAGAAAGACGCCCTGCTCCAGCCGCTTGGTGAACAGACACAGGCCCGTCCCGTCCCAGAATACGATCTTGATGAGATTGGCCCGGCGGCCGCGGAAGACGAACAGATGACCCGTGAACGGATCCTGCTGCAATACCTCCTGAACCAGGAGGGCCAGCCCGTCCATCCCCTTGCGCATGTCCGTGTAGCCAAGCGCCAGGTGCACCTTCACACCGGCAGGGAGCAAGCTCATGGCGCCACCTCCCGGTCGCCGCCGGGCGCATCGACGATCTCGACGTCAACAAAGACTGCCGCCGCCTCCTGCCGCCACCGGCACAGCACGCGGCGAGCGATGCCATAGCGCCGCGCGACCTCCGATACGCTGGTGCCGGGCTCGTCCGCCTCAGCCAGGATCCGGCGCCGGTCGGGCTCGCTGAACCGTCGCCGATGACCGGCCCGTGCCGGCGGAACGATCGGACCGGGCGATGGGGAAGAAGAGGGATAAGTCACGTGACTTAGGGTGTGACTTGAGGTGTGACTAAGGGTGTGACTTACCCCACCGCGCCGGTACAGCAGCTTAAGTTGCGGTGGCTGCGGCTCGGCCTTGAACTTCGCCCGCCAGTTCCCGAACGCCTTCAGCGAGAGGCCCTCCGCCGCGCAATATTGCCGCTGATTCAGGTCACTGCGCTTCCACGCCTCATGATGCGTCCGCCAGAACGCCTCACCATACCGCGCCCGGGGCGCCGCATTCTCCGCCATCTCCATCTCCTCTCGTCAAAAAACCGAAAGGAGAACAGACCGCAATCGCCCACACCGCGCCAAGTGTGCATTCCCTGTACGCTTACCTAATCACTCAGAAAATTTCCCTGTTCCGAGAATTAAATTCCCTGTTCTTTGTTTTAGGGAATTCCTTGCTAAGCGCTTGGAATAACGTATCTATTGGCCAGGGCAGTGGTTGAATCTGCCCGATTTCGCCAAAAATTCCCTGTATTTTCCCAGTTAACAGGGAATTTCACCAGAGAGCGGTTCGCTCAAGACTACGAGCACCGCCACCCCCATGCTCCAAAGGTCAGGGAGCGGTTACCAGAAATAACCAGGTTGCTCGAGAGGCTCGCACGCTGCGGGCCTTGTGCTGTCGACGGTCGCCGTCCTACCGATATCGACCGGCGCATGAATATCCTGGCTGCGCCATCCGCTATTCTAGGGAGCCTTGACGACTTTTCCGACCATTGCATCCTCCCTTTCCGGCTCGATTGGCATCCAACAGGTGCGGGTGCACGCATGGAGCGCCAATGGCGGCCTGATTTATCCAACCAAACGCAAACGCCCAGATAAACGAACCCGTGGCGGAATGGATATTCTCGCCCTCCGTGCACCGACTATTCGGGGATGGCTTCCATCAGATCCGCGAGATGTTCACGGAACACACGGTCTATGGCCCAGCTTTCCCTGGCACCATCCAGCATCTGCTGACACTCGTGCTCGGTATGGGCAAAAAGACGCGCGACCTTCATCATGATGCTGGCGTGCTCTACATCGGCGACCATGTGTTCCTTGAGCGATTGTTGGCGCTCCAAGCCGATACCCAGCTGATCGCGAACCCTCTCGGCCATCCGCCGAGATGCGCTCTTGCCGTCCAGAATGGCCTCCGAATTGCTGAGCTCCAAGGCCGCCGATGCGGCAAAGGATTTCAGCCACGGGCTTTCCTTTGCGAGGAGGATCCAGGCCTTGATACATGTCAACGTGGTGTCGGTCGGCTGGGCTCCCTCGAAATCCTCCCGCGTCAACCCCAAGGCCTCACCTTCCTGGATGCCCAGAGCAGAATGATTGTCGACGTTCCGGTCTCCGCCGCCGACCAGCTCTTCCTGCTCATGTTCCCAGATGAGTTGCTTCACCGCGAACGGTGCCTGGGCCTGGGCATAGGCCCAGCAGTCGCGTCGGTTGAGCGTCCAGATCGCCTTTTGCAGATGGTGCGCCCTCACGCGATCCACCGTCAGCGGCACCGAAAAAAGCCGTTCGTAGGCCCGCGATTCATGCTGTGCGTTGGCGAGCGTGAACAACTCGGCCTCTAAATCGTCCACGGTCAGTCGACTTCTCCTGGCGGTCGCCATGTCCTCTCTCCTCCTCGGCGTGCGGTGAATCTTTCGGGAAGCGCGCTGCACGCCTTATCAATCAGGGGATGAATATCGTCCCACTTCCAGATGCGGGGAGCCCCGGAGGCCGAGGGCTCGGTGCCGGGTTCGGGGCGTGGTGTCCTCATCTTAGAGGGCGCCGCGCATTGCCACTGGCCACGGATCCGGAGTGCCGCCAATTCCGCATCGAACTGCTCCAGCGCGTCGGTGTATTCAAGATCCATAGTCGTTGACAGTCATGATGACTCGCCGAGGAATGCGCCTCAGTCGCTTGTCGCGGGCTGTGCGAAATTTGTCATCGTGCAGTGGACACCGTTTCTCGAAAGGGCCTGCAAGTACATTTCATGGACCCTCGGATCCTGATCCTCGAATTCGATCTGCATCCCTCCGTCCTTGACGCTGACGTCGACCCCGAGCTTGCCCTGCCGGTTTTTCTCCGTGAACGGATAGCGGCTGTTCCCGATCGCCGTCGCCATGTATCGCACGACGTTGTTCCCGGTATTGAAGTGCTGGTGGAACATCTGGTCCGGCGGCGCAAACATCCAGCCGGGTTCCCAGTCGATACGGACGAAATCGCGATCGCCTTCGTACCACAACAGGGAGTAGCCTTCCCCGTCTATGATCATGACGTGATAGTCGGAGCCGTGCCTGTGGGCTTTCTTATAGGTTCCCACCGGCATTTGCGCACAGTGAGCATGCATCCCCACGTCCGAGAGAATGAAAATCTGCGTCGCGCTCCCTTCCCCTCGCTTTTCGTCCGAAATCAGTTCCGCCAATTCTAAGCTTGGGACGAAATTCGTTTCCCACATCGCCCGCCCCCGTGGGGCCGGAATGTATTGCCCGTCTCCCGAGAAGTCGCTCGCCCCGTACCCGGTCCCGACGAAATCGTGGTCCGAGCCGAAGATGAAGTCGGCATCGCGAAACAGGTTCATTACGACGCAAAGATCGTTGGTGATCGACAGTCGCGCAGCTTCCCTTCCGGATCCATTGAAGTGCTGGTGTTTGACGTTGGTCAGTATCGCAAACATGCTGCCCGCGGCCCATTCGAAGGTATGGCTGCTGCCATCAGCGGCTTCGACGGTCGTGCTGCCGTTGCCGGACAGGACATAGACGATCTGCTCAAAAAGGTGACGGAGGGGTGCGGACTTGCCTCCGGGCCGGATATCGAACCGGAAGACCGAGATAAAGTCTCCGCGGCCTTTTAGATGCACGATCGCCCCGTCGACGCCGAACCTTTGCCAGGGACGGGTGTCCACGCCGTTCAAATTGACGCCGAAATCCTCAACGATGGGGACCCCTTCCGCCTCCGCCCATTCCAGGTATGGATTGCGAAGGAAGGCCGGTGATTCGCCAAGAGTGATCTCTTCGAGCTTCCTCATGATGTGCGCCTTCCTTAGCCGAACATCGCCATCGCCTCAGGCGCTCTGACGCGCATTTGCCTCGGCAACGAGAGGCCCGTATTTCGCACACAGTTCGCGCCAATGGGCGGCTCTCGCCTTGAGCCGCTGCTTGATGTCCTCCGGCACGACGGAGAATGGAGGACGAAGGGGGCCGGGATCGCAGTAGCCCGCGTAGCGAACCGCGATCTTATGACCCATCTCGCGCCAGGAAAGCGGCTCCGGTCCTCGGCGATGGGCGGAGATCTCCTTGACGATGGAGATGGCCGTCGTGGTATCTCCCGCGGCCACCGAATCCCTGAGGAGCAAGAGCGGCTCGGGTCCCATCCAAACATCGATCGACCAGAAACCGGCCGCGCCAAGTTCGGCATAGGGATAATACTGGGCTTGCTGAACAAATATGCTGATCTTGCCGCGAACAATGTCCATCAGCTCCATGAAGGCCAGCGGTGTCCGATGGGAATCCTTCATGCCGACCACGTTCTTGATCCGCGAGATCGCCGTGAACGCGGACACGGGCAAAGTGACGTGGTGAATGGTCGGATTGTGGTAGATGAGAATTCCGAGCTTAGGGAACAAGGAGCCTATTTCTTGATAAAAATTCACGGCATTCTCGACGGTCGAGGGAAAGTAATATGGAATTCCCACGATGACCCCGTCCGCGCCCGCGTCCTCGGCAATCCTGATCTTCTCCACGGCCTCACGCGTGTGGACGCCCGTGCATCCGATGATGACGGGCACGCGACGTTTGACCGTTTCGACAGTGGCGCGCGCCAGGATATCGAACTCGTTCATCAGTAGGTTCGAGGTCTCGCCGAAGCTCCCGGTCGTCGTGATCGAGTCGACGCCGGCGGCCACCAATTTATCAACGCCCGCTTCCAATCTGCCGACGTCGACCGTCTGCGTCGCGGTCACCTGATCCCCGTCCTCGGTCGTGAACGCCGGCATCATGGCCATGAGACCATGGAGTTCTTGGCAAGAAATCATTGCTTGCACCCCTTGCGTTCCAGCCTCTCGCAGGCCGGGCCATCCCTATGCGGCATTGTGCGAATGCGCCGCTTCTTGCCGGGAATGCTATAGAAATGTCCGTTGAGTGACAATCGGTCGCGAATGTGGGCGTCGCTCACGTATCGCGCACGGACTCCGCAAAGAGGCCGTCGATTTCTTGTGCGTCGAGGGTCAGGCCTTGATCCACCGAATAGCGCGCGAAAGTCTCCAGATTTGCGCGATTGGCCGCGAGCCCCATCCGCCACGGGTCGTGCCCGAACGCCCGTTCCTGTTCCTCGAAGCACTGCCGGCCCCAGGCGAGCCGCGACCAGTTCGGGTCGCTGTAGTAATCACGGTCTATGGCATCCGCCTCGACGAACATATCCATGATCGTCCGCGCCATCTCCGGATCCTTGCGCACCAGCTCGTCGCGGACCGCGACCAGATGCATGATCGGAAAGAAGCCGTGGATGTCGAAATACTGCCGTTCCGCAGCCTGGGAATCTTCGAATAAGCGCCGCACGGATGCCTTGCCTGCGGCCACCTGGCGCGGAGGCCGTGGCAGAAGGAAGGCATCGATCTCGCCACTTTCCAGCATCTGGCCCAGCTGCTGGCGCTTGCCGTAACAGCGCGGGTCGATGGTGGGCTGGCGGTCCGATGGAAAGCCCAGGATCTGTTCCGAGGTTGGGCACCAGACAATGTCTTCCCACGGGACATCGTAATGGAACTTGAGATCGCCCAGGGCCTGCACGGAAAGGGAGGTTTGAAAGGAGTTGATCGCGATGTGCTTGCCCGCGAGGTCGGCAGGCCGGACATACCCGGAGTCGGCGTGGACGAAAATAGCGCTCTGAGAGAACAGGCGGCGTGGAAAGACGGGAATGGCGCTGATCGCCAGACCGCGGTCTCGCGCCATCAGGTAAGCGGAAAGCCCGAATTCGCATGCGTCGAATTCGCCATCGATGAGCATGCGCCGGTTGCGCTCGTTGCCGTCTCGCAGGACCGTCGATGCGCCGACCTGCAGAATACGCAACGTGTGTCCAGCGGGCGGCTCGACCGTGTGGTCGTAAAACGGAAGGTAACGGTCGTAACGTTCAATGGCGATGGTCAGGGTCGTTATAGCGGTGCATCCCTTCGTGATTCGGCAAGTCCGCGGCCGCGTGCACGCGCGCTGTCGAGGGCGAGGAAAACCAGCGACGTCGCGGCCCGTCTAGTCCAGGGCATAGAGCTTTCGGGGGTTGTCCGAGAGTATCTTTCCGACCACCGTGGCGGGAAGGCCGCTCTGGTCCTTCAGATGAGCGAACGCGTCCATGTCCGCGGCGTGGTCGAAGTGGGAATAGTCCGTCCCCACCACCAAGGCGTCCTCGCCGGCGAATTTCAGGACATACGGAACGTCGTCGTCCGCTTGACAGGTCACAAAGACGTTCCGCTCCGCAAACAGGTTGCCGGGCAGCTCCTCGTCGAGCAGCTCGCGGTAGCGAACCGCCAGGTCCTGGATGGCCATGGGGATCCACTGGCAGCCGGCTTCCATGAACCCCCAGCGGATATTCGGGAACTGGCTCGGAATGTTCTGCATCATGAGCGTATGGAAGGCCGCAATGACCGGATAGCGGAACTGGAGCAGTCCGCCGGTACCCTCGAATACCTGTCCGAAGGTGAAACTGTAATAGCCGGCATGCACGCAGATCGCGGAGCCGAGCTCGTTCACTTTTTCATAGAGCGGGAAGAAATATGGGTCGGACAGCATCTTGTCCAGCTCGACGCCATGCAGCAGCACGCCGCACGCGCCGTTGTCATGCGCGAATTCGATCTGCTCACGTGCCTTGGCGATTTGCATCGTCGGCATGACCGCGACCCACCTCAGCCGGCCCTTGCCCTTCTTCCAGTTGTCCGCCATCCAGCAGTTGTAGCTGCGGGTCAGCGCGTATTCCATCCGCTGATTCTTGGTGTAGGGATGGAGGAAGAGGGACGGATAGATGACCTGGATGTCGATCCCAAGTCGATCCATATCCGCGATCCGTGCCTCCACGTCTTCGAGGTCGCGCAACGGCTTATCGATCTTGATGTTGATGTTGCCTTCAATCCCGTGCACCTTGCCGTCGATCAGCCAGTACCGCTTCCAAAGGTTGCCGGCCAGGCCGTGCCGATCATTGCCGTAGACTTGTTCCACCATGCGCGGTGTGAATTGGCGTTCCCCTTCCTGCAAATATTCCCACGTCCGGGGGTTCTCGAAGACGTGCGCGTCGGCGTCAATTATCCCCATTTCAAGCCCCCGATTTCTCGAATTCGCCGCCGGTGTCGCCAGGTGGGATCGCCCGAAGCTCGACATAAGCGGGCGATGAAGATGGACCTAAGTATCAGCCGCAATTCTATCGCGCTGGGGATTGAAGTGAAACCTCGGCAGGTTATCGAAGTTGGTGCCCGTCACGCGGATGGCCCAGCCGCCGTCGGGGTGACCGGTCGAGTGAATCATCCCGGGTTCGTAAGTCCTGGCCTCGCCGGGCTTGAGGGGATAGCGCGCCGCCGCCTGCAGCTCGGCATGGTCCTCCTCGGGGCCGTTGACCCGCCGCCACTCCGTCATGTCCAAAATTCCCGAGACCATCCCGTAAATCGCCCAGGAGGTGCCATGGCTGTGCGGCCGCCCGCTCTTCTTGCCGGCCTTCAACACATGGGCGAGCACGTGAACGTCGGTTTCCGGGTCGTGATAGAGGATCCGCTTGCCGGGCGGCATCTCCTTGGAAAACGTGGTGGCGATGAAGGCCGGGTCGACCATCAGCTGCTCGAGCTTCCGGCGAATCTCCTCACGCCCGTCTGGCGTCGCATTGGTGCTGAGGATGCGATGGCAGTCGGCGCCGAATTGATCGATCGTATAGCCCATGGCTTTCCTCCGCCGCACGAACGGGTGTCCCGGGATACCCCGGTCAAGTTGTCAGACGTCGATTTCCTTGGTGCCTCCGGGAGGCAGGAAATCACTTGGCGCGCTTCTTTTTTTTCCTTTTCGAAAGGGCGGCCACCTTGGCGACGACATCCTTCGGTGTTGCATACATCTTGTTCAGGAGCGCAATAACCCGCTCCCCCGACATGTGGGAACTGACTTCCAGGCGCCGCTTCTTTGCCTCGGCCAGGAATCCGGCATCCTTCATCGTGGCGAGGAAGGCGGTCTGGAGCGCCCGGCCCCTGTCCGCGGGAACCTCGGGCGGTGCAAGGAACGGACGGCCAATGGCGAGCGGCGCGACGGCAAGCGCCACCGCGTCGCGCTCCGACTGGGACTTCGCGAAATCGAGCACGAGCGGGATGTCCGGGAGCTCGCGATCCTTTTCGAGGGCGATCTGCACGATGTTTCGAATCTTCTTGGCCTTCAGCAGCTCGGCCTGCCGTGTCTTCAAGCTAGACCAGAATGCGAAATAGCCCTCGATCTCGCCCCGCTCCAGGGCCATGAAGCTCTCGCTCGATCCCTTATAGCCGAGGATGATCTTGATCTTGGTTCCCAACACGCCGTTGAGCAGCCGGTAATACAAGGTGGTGGAAGAGCCGGCGCCCGCCGCGCCGAAGCTGATGGAGCGGCTCCTGAGATCCTGGAACGTTTTCACCTTCGACTTGTGATCGACGAAGATCAGTCCGGTTTCGCTGTTCGCGCTGCCGAGCCATAGGAACTTCTTCGCATCGAACTTCGCTGCCTTGTTGCCGAGAAGCGGCTGGAAGGCGACGGCATTGATCACGGCGGCGAACAGCGATCCGTCTCTCGGGGCCACGTTATAAACATAGTTGGTCGCCACGATCCCGCCAGCGCCCTGCATGTTCTTGACGACGATCGAGGGCGTGCCGGGGATATGTCTCGCCATGTTGCGGGCGATCGTGCGGGCATAGGCATCGTATCCGCCCCCCGTGCTGGCCGAGACGATCAGTTGCACCGAACGGCCCCGGTAGAAATCGGAAACACCGTCCGCACGGGCTTCCTGAGCGCCGAGCACTGAACCGGCAGCCACCGCGCCCCCGGCGAAGAGCGCGATGAGCGATCGGCGAAGACCGGTCCGGTCCGTGAATCCCTGACGCCGGGTTGTCGAATGATTCATTGTCTTTCCTCCCATCCATTGGCGGCCGAAGACTATTTCCGCCGCATAGCGCGGTCCGCCGGGGAACCGCGAAACCTGATCCTAGAATACTAGCCTCATGGCCGCGATCGCTGCCCTCGCCTGCGGCTCGGCGATGGACACCCCTTCACAATCCGTAGGCGGCAGCAGGGTTCTTGCTGAGGATCTTGTCGACGGATGCAGGGGACAACGACCCGTCCGCGGCAAGGCGCCTGAGCGCTTCCACCTCTGTGGCCGTATCCCTGTGTCCATAGTCCGTGCCGATCAAGATGTTGCCGTCGCCGACCTGTTCCAGAAGCCAGGGCAGATCGTCGCTCCATTGCGTGGTGACGTAGAAGTTGCTCACGGCAAGCAGCTCATTCGCGGAGACGCGCTGCCCTTGCCGGGCCAGACGCAGCTTGACCTCGCCGAGCGCGTAGGGCAGCCACTGCGCACTGGCCTCGATGAAAGCCCAACGCGTCTTGGGAAAGCGGCTCGGAATTCCGCTTTGGAGGAGCGCGCAGAATGCCCCGATCACGGGAAACTTGAACGCCATGACCGGCCCGCTGGGCCGGAACATCTCGTCGTAGAAGAAGCTGTTGTTGCCCGCGTGAAAGCAGAGAGCCATATCGAGCTCCTCGGCAATCTCGTAGAGCGGGAAGAAATAGCGGTGGTTGGTCAGACGTTCGTGCTCGATCCCCCGCAAGAAGATCCCGCACGCGCCATTTTCCTTGCAGAACTGAAGTTCCTTGCGCACGGGGTCGGGATGGAAAAGGGACAGGAGGGGAGGCACGGCTACCCAGCGGAAACGGTCCTTCGCGTGCGACCAGATCTCGGCGAGCCACCGATTGTAGCTGCGTGCCAAGGCGAAGTCGGCATCGGGCTCCTTGGTGAGGGGACGCAGGAAGAGGCTCGGATAGAGAACCTGTATGTCGATGCCGAGCTCGTCCATATGCGCCAGGCGGCGCTCTATATCTTCCATCGTTCCCGACTCGGGGGGAACGTCCTTCCCGACGTTGCCATCCTTGTTGAGCAGGTTCCCGTCGATCACCCAGTATTCGTTCCGCTGGTTTCTCCGGTCCGGAGCGCCGTCCCCGGAATCCCTGACATAGACCTGAGGCCAGAATTCATACTCGTGCTCGCGCAGATATGCCCAGGTGGCACGGTTTTCGATGACATGTGCGTCGGCATCAATTGTTGGCATGACCAATCCTCCCAAGCATCGCGAGGCATCCAGGCCGGCCCTCCCGGCGAGACGGTCCCGGCATCGCACGAATGGCCAGACCCTTCTCCCGGGCTCGCAGGCCCGGTCATCGCAGCATCCCTCTCGTCGTCCGTACCACGTCGATGCCCGGAGCACCGGTGGGAGCCGGCCAGTTTGTCCGGAACGCCCTGCATGGAGGGCGCCCAGTCTTCATCCGGGAACGCGTGATAACGGGCATGACCGCAGTTCATGCTATGCCTCGATAGATTACGTCCAACCGATTTTCGTTATCAAAGGAATTGGCGAACCGCGGCCCTCTGCCGCGACTGCCCTGCCCGGCGGCATGCGTCAGGGGATGTCTTTCAGGCCGTAGAACCGGCAGGGATTCGCGCCGAGAATCTTGTCGACGACGGCGGCGGGGACTTGGTTCCCGTCCTTTAGGAGGCGCAAGGCCTCTATCTCGGCCGAACTGTCCGAGTGTCCGTAATCCGTGCCGATCATCAAATTGTCTTCGCCGGAATAGGGAAGAATCATGGGCAGGTCATCGCTCACCTGGCATGTCACGTACATGTTGTACTGTTTCAAGAGATTTTCGGGGAAGGGCTTCCCCCGCCTGCGGAAGCGAACCGCCAAGTCGTTCAGGAGGTAGGGGATCCACTGAGCGCTGGCCTCGACAAAGGCCCAGCGAAGATCGGGGAACATGGCGGGAATGTCGTTGAACGCGAGGCAGTGAAAGGCGCTGAGCACGGAAAGCTTGAACTGGCTGAACGGAACGTCCTCGAAAAAATCGTGTATCCAGGTGCAGTTGATGCCGGAGTGGATGCAGATTGGCAGGTCCAGTTGCTCCGCGACTTCATAAAGCGGGAAGAAATACGGGTCCGAAAGCTGCCTTTCGCACTCAAGGCCGTTGAGAAAGACCCCGCATGCACCGTGGTCCTTGGCGTAACGCAACTCATCGGGAACCATGGCCATGTCCAGCAGCGGCGGCACCGCCACCCAGCGCAGACGACCCCTTCCAGCCTTCCAGATCCCGGCAAGCCACCGGTTGTAACTTAGGGCCAGAGCGACGCTGATATTTTTCTTCTGGGTGACCGGTCGAAGAAAGATCGTCGGGTAAAGGACTTGCACGTCAATCTTGAGTTCGTCCATATGTCGAAGCCGGGATTCGACATCGCTCATTTCCCGTGATTCTCGGGGGGTCTTGGAGTTGAGGTTGCTGTCTCTTGCCAACACGCGGCTGCCGACGAGCCAGTGTTCCTTGTGCAGCCCGCCATCCTTCGCCTGCCTAGCAACCCCTTCGGTCTGGGTCAGTACGACAGGTGCGAACGCCTTGTCGGCTTCGTCCATGAACTCGAAGGTTTTCGTCGTCTCGATGACGTGGGCATCGGCATCGATCGTCGCCATGGTCCGCCACTCCCCGATCATTCCAGTCGCACCGTCCTTCCAGTGGAGGACGGTCCCCGGAGGACGCCACTTCGGGCGTTGCAGGAGTATGCATAAATCGATGAACGAGGTACAGCAGCAGCTCTTGCCGAAAAACCCAGCAATCCAAACCCGGCGCGTTGCGAAAACGAAGAAAGGTCAGGACGGATGAAACCCCAGGAATACGGCCCTTTCCCCTACTCACCGATCCATCAGCGGCCGCGCATTGCATGGCCGGACGGCGCCCGTGTTGCGCTCTGGGTCATCCCCAATATCGAGTTCTTCGCGTTGGATCAGCCGATATCGGGTCAGGCGAGCCGAACGCCGAACGTCCCCGACTGGTCGGCACGCGATTACGGCAATCGCGTCGGAGTCTTCCGTCTGATGGAGGTGATGGAACGTTTCGGGATCCGCGGCACCGTGGCGCTCAATTCCGACCTCTGCGCACGGCACCCGGAAATCATTTCCCGTGCAGCGGAGCTCGGCTGGGAAAACATGGGGCATTGCGAGAGCAACACGCGTCCGCTCAGCCAGGTTCCGGCCGAAAAGGAACTGGAGACCATTCAGAACACCCTCGACACGATCGGGCAGGCCACCCGCAAGAGGCCCCGCGGCTGGCTCGGCGCGGGACTCCAGGAGACCTGGACCACCCTCGACAACCTGATCGAGGCCGGGGTCGATTACGTCGCCGACTGGGTCAACGACGACCAACCCTATGTCATGAGCATCGACGGGAAGGAGATCGTATCCATCCCCTACACGCGCGAGCTCAATGACCGAAGCGTCATAGGCCGGTTCAATCGTTCGGCCGGAGAGTTCGAGCAGCAGATTCGCGACCAGTTCGACGTTCTTTATCGCGAGGGCGCTGATTCGGGGCGCGTCATGGCGATCGCGCTTCACCCCTACATCATCGGCGTCCCGCACCGCATCGTCGCGCTCGAACGGGCCCTCGAGTATGTCTGCTCGCACGAAGCCATCTGGCGCGCCACGGGAAGCGAGATCGTGGATGCCTTCCGATCCCAGGTCGGGAGCTAGCCGTTTCCTTTTGCGTCTTGGCCCTTGAATTCGCCGCGTCGCCGGGCGCAGTATGAATCAATAAGCAATCCTAAAGGTACCTAATCCTTTATTCCGTTATCGGAACGAGAGGAAGACGCGGCGGGTTTCTTCTTGATCGATGAAGGAATCGGCCTTTGCGAAGCACGGGAGGGTCGAATGAAGAAGGGGCATTTCCGCTCGGCAGTACTGGTTGTCATGACGGCGGCGATCGCGTCGGGCGCAAGCTCGACGTCTCCGGCGTGGTCGGCCGACTTCTACAAGGACAAACGGATCAGGTTCATCATCGCCACGGGGGCGGGCGGCAGCTACGACCGGGTCGCGCGCATGGTCGCACGGAGCATGTTCCGTCACATTCCCGGCACGCCGTCGATCATTTCCCAGAACATGCAGGGGGCGTCCAGCATCAAGGCGGCGAACCACATCTACAACATAGCCCCGCAGGACGGCACGGTGATGGCGATGGTGGTCCAGACATTGCCGCAGAACCAGCTGCTCAAGTTCCCCAACGTCAAGTATGACGCGGCGAAGTTTCAGTGGATCGGGAATCCGAGCGCGTCCGTGATCGTCTTCGGGGTCAAGGACAACGCTCCCGTCAAATCGATCGAGGACGCAAAGCGCCACGAGATCATTTTCGGCGCGTCCAACAGACGGGGGGCCGACGGTCTTCTGCCGATCGTGGTGAAGAACATCCTCGGTGCCAAGTTCAAGGTCGTCACCGGCTACAAGGGCGGCGGCGCGGTCATGCTCGCGTTCGACCGCGGCGAGATCGCGGGCCGCGGCGGGCTGTCCTGGGGAGGCTGGAAGGCGTCTCGGCCGCAGATGATCAAGGACGGCACGGTGCGGTTCATCCTCCAGGTCGGCCTCGCGCCGGAGAAGGAGCTTCCCAATGTGCCGCTCGCGACCGACCTTGCGAAGACCGACGAGGACCGGAAGGTCTTGAAGCTTTTCTCCACGGCCTCCGCCCTCGGCTACCCCATGCTCACGGGCCAGAGCGTGCCCGCCGACCGGGTCGCCATCCTGCGTCAAGCGTTCCGCGAAACCATGGGGGATCCCGTCTTCATGAAAGAAGCGGAAAAATCGCGCATCGACATCGTGCCGATGTATGGCGAAGAGGTGCAGAAGGCCGTGGAAGAGCTTCTGAACTACTCGCCGGAGATCGTCGCCAAGGCCAAGGCGGCGATGGAGCAGTAGGGGCCCGGCGGGGGTGTCGATCGGGGCCTCGCCGATGACGGACATCACCACGTCGTCGATCACATGCGCCGGCGGGCTGCCGGCCTTCGTGGCCGCGCCCGCCGATGCCTCCCGCAAGGTGCCGGTGATCGTGGTGCTGCACGAGCGCTACGGGTATGTCGAGGCGCACTTCGCCGACCTGACACGCCGGTTCGCGCGGGAAGGCTATGTCGCGATCGCGCCCGACCTCTTCTACAAGCACCCCGACCAGGACGCGCTGCACCGGGGCGAGGTCGTCTACAGGATGACCGACCCGGAATCGGTGGTCTACATGAATGCGGCGCTCGATGCCTTGAAGGAGCTGCCGCAGGCGGATCTTTCCCGTATCGCCGTCATGGGCGTGTGCCAGACCGGGCGCCATCCCATCGTGCTCGCCGCCGCGAGGCCGATCAGCGCCGCCCTGGTCTGGTACGGAGCGGGCCAGCCCAAGGAGTTCGAGGCGACCGAGCGCTATCCCGTCGCGCTCGAGGACCTCATGGCCAGGCTGGACTGTCCCGTGCTGGGCCATTTCGGCGAGGCGGACCATCTGATCAGCATCGATCACGTGCGCCGCTTCCGTGCCGGGCTCGAGCGACACGGCAAGACCTTCAAGATCCGGATCTACCGGGACGCGCCCCATGGCTGGCTCAACAACGCCATGCCGGGGCGCTACCGCGAAGACACGGCGGAGCAGGCGCTCGCCGATCAGAGCGTCTTCCTGCGCGAAGTCATGTCGCCGGATTATGACCGGTCACGGGTTGTCCAACGCTATTCCGCGGACATCTCGGCGGACTACGACTTTTCGAAAAACGTGCGCCAGGCCTGAGCCTGCCCCGCCGCGTGGCTCGGCTGTCACGCGAGGGAAATGGGAGCGCGTGTTTTGACGATCGGCGGATCGTCGCCCGCCCTGCCTTCACGGGTCAGCCTGAGGCGGTTTCCAGCTCCGCCCCGGAGCCGCCTTCGGCCTCGGCGCTGCCGAGTGCGGCCCTGAGCGCGTCGTCGACGTTTTCCAACCACACGAACCGGACCGCCCGGCGCGCCGATTCGGGCACGTCCTCGAGGTCCTTGCGGTTGCGTGCCGGCAAGAGGACCGTCTTGATCCCGGCCCGGGCCGCGGCGAGCACCTTCTCCTTGACCCCGCCGATGGGCAGGACCAGCCCGCGGAGAGAGATCTCCCCGGTCATGGCGGTGTCGCTCCGCACCTTCTTGCCCGTAAGCAGCGAGGCGATGGCGGTATACATCGCGACGCCCGCGCTCGGCCCGTCCTTGGGGATGGCCCCGGCGGGCACGTGGACATGGATGTCGGTCTTTTCGAAGCTGTCCACGTCGATTCCGAGCTCGACCGCCCGGGTCTTGACCAGGCTGAGGGCGGCCTGGGCGCTTTCCTTCATGACGTCGCCGAGCTGCCCGGTCAGGATCAGGCGGCCGCTGCCCGGCGTGCGCGCGGCCTCGACGAACAGGATGTCGCCGCCGACCGGTGTCCAGGCAAGGCCCGTGGCCACGCCGGGGACGCTGGTCCGCATCGCCACCTCGCCCTCGAACCTGGGCGCGCCCAGGATGGTCTTGAGATCGGCGACGCCGATGCCCACGGTCTTGCCGGGATCCTCGGCGATGGCGACGGCGGCGGACCGGCAGAGAGCGCCGATCTCGCGCTCGAGATTCCGCACCCCGGCCTCGCGCGTGTAATCGGCGACGAGGGTCTCGATGGCCTCCCGGGCGATCTCGCACTGGCCGGGTTCCAGACCGTTCGCCTTGAGCTGCCGGGCGACGAGATAGCGTTCGGCGATCTCGACCTTTTCCTCCTGGGTGTAGCCCGGGATCTCGATCACCTCCATGCGGTCGCGCAGCGGCCCCGGGATGCTGTCGAGCACGTTGGCCGTGCCGATGAAGATGGCCTTCGACAGATCGAAGGGCACGCCGAGATAATTGTCCCGGAAGGTCGAGTTCTGCTCCGGATCGAGCACCTCGAGAAGCGCCGCCGAGGGATCGCCGTGGAAACCGACGCCGAGCTTGTCCATCTCGTCCAGCATGAACACGGGGTCGCGCGCGCCCGCCTTGCGGATCGCCTGGATGATATTGCCGGGCATGGAGCCGATATAGGTGCGCCGGTGGCCGCGGATCTCGGCCTCGTCATGGACCCCGCCGAGGCTCACGCGGAGGAACTTGCGCCCCATGGCACGGGCGATGCTCTGGCCCAGCGAGGTCTTGCCGACGCCGGGCGGGCCGACGAAGCACAGGATCGGCGTCTTGCCCTCGGTCGAGAGCTTGAGCACGGCGAGGTATTCGATGATGCGGCGCTTGATCTTGTCGAGCCCGTAATGATCCTCGTCCAGGATTCGCCTGGCCTCGGCGATATCGATCTTCTCCTCGGTGGTTCGCGACCAGGGCAGCTCGGTCATCCATTCGAGATAGGTGCGCACCATGCCGTATTCGGTCGCGCTTTCGGGCATGCGTTCGAGCCGCTTGAGCTCCTTTCGCGCCTCCGCTTCCGCCTCCGGCGGCATGCCGGCCTTGTCGATCGCTTCGCTGAGATCGGCGATCTCGCGCGCATTGCCGTCCTCCTCGCCGAGCTCCCGCTGGATCGTGCGGAGCTGCTCGCGAAGGATATGCTCGCGCTGACGCTCGGACAGTGTCGCCTGGGTCTGTTCGCCGATGTGCTGGCTCAGCTTCAGGACCTCGATGCGGTGGGACAGAAGCTCGAGCACCTTCTCGATCCGCAATCCGACATCCAGGGTCTCGAGCAGGCCCTGTTTGTCTTCCGGCGCGATATCCATGACGTTGGCGACGAAATCGGCCAGCGCCGGGGGCGAGGTGATGTGCGCCAGGGTATCGGCGAGCTCCCGCTGCTCTCCGGGTATCAGATCGACGATCTCACGGGCCCGGGTCTGCAGGGCAAGAGCCCTCGCCTCGATCTCGGGCGTCAGGGTTTCAGGGTCCGGAAGCCTCTTGACGCGGGCCACGGGAAACGGCCAGCCGCCAAGGAATTCGACGATCCGGAAGCGTTCCATGCCGCTGCAAATCACATGGTGGGTTCCATCGGGGGCGGTGACATAGCGCAGGATTTCACCCACCGTACCGATGAGATGGAAATCGGTGGGCCCGGGAACATCGATCGCGGCATCGCGCTGCATCAGGATGCCGAGCGGTCGGGAACTGGCGGCGGCCTCCTGCGCCGCCGCGACCGATTGCGGTCGCCCGACCGTCAGGGGCAGCACGACACCCGGGAAAAGCACGGTGTTGCGCACCGGCAGGATGATGACCGCATCGTCGGGGATGGGAGGGTACTTGCCCCTCTCCTCCACCGCCTTTTCGGCGTTGAGGGGTATGCCGGCGCTTGTTTCGCTCATGGTCACGATGGCCGTTCCTGCGTGACAAGGTGGAGGGTCAGACAACCGTCCGTCAGTTTGACTTCGTTGAGCTTCCATCTGCGGTCGGGAAGGGAAACCTGCCGCTCGAACCGGCCGTGCGGCAATTCCAGCCGATGAATCGTCGCGCTGCGGAGCTCGGCCGGCAAGCGCCGCCTCCCGGCGACCGAGAGCACACGGCCATCCAAGACAACCTCGAAGTCCTCGGCCCCGACCCCGGGTAGGGCGACGACGACCCAGACTGAAGGGCCGAATTCGAACATGTCCACCGGGGGCATCCAGGAGACACGCTCGGCCCGCCCGCAGACCGGTTCGAAGAACTGGCGCTGCAGCCGTTCCGCCCGGTCGATCAACAGGCAGGCCTCTTCCCACATCCGGTTGCGGCGCATCCGCCACGTCATCCGGTCACCTTTTCCTCCAGTGTTCGGGCTCTCTGTCCGTGGACAGATGTGGGTGTTGACGCGGCCCCTGTCCAGAGGGCCCGGGAATTTCTTCCCCGGTCGGCCGGCCGTCCGCGCCGGGGCCGGGAGCCGGGCCGCGAGTTGCGCTACTTGATGGCCACGGCGGCCTTCTTGATGAGGTCGGGCGGCGTCGCATACATCTCGGCGATGATCCTGTCCATTTTCTCGCCCCGCAGAGGCCCGATGATGGGACGCTTGGCGCGTTCCGCCTCGGCCAAGAAGGCCTTGTCGTGCACGGTCGCCCACAGGGCGTCGCGCAATGCCTTGAGCCGGTCCTCAAGTATGCCGCGCGCCACGGCAAACGGCCGGAAGATGTCGTTATAGGCGACCACCATCCTGAGCATCTTCCTTTGCGCCTCGTCCTTGGCGAGGTCCAGAAGGTAGGGGGCGTCGATGCCTTCCGGCTTGGTTTTCGTGTAGGTGTAGGTCACGAAGATCTTCTTGTCCCTCCGCCAGTTCGCGGGGATGCTTTGCCAGGTCCCGCAATTGCCGTCGAGTTCGCCGCGCTCGACCGCCAGCATGACGTCCCGGCTTCCCGGGTAGCCGATAATCATCTTGACCGGCAGGTTGAACAGGTTCTTGAGCAATGTGCCTTCGATATAGGCGCTCGTGCCCTTGGCGGTCGCGCCCAGGATGATCTGCTTCTTCTTGGTGAGATCGTTCCAGGTCTTGACCCCCTTGGTGTGCCACATGTAGCACACGCCGACATTGGCGGAGACGCTGCCGATCAGGGCGACGTCGGTGAACCGGATCTTCACCTTCTTGGGCTCGGTCATCGAGCGCAGCACGAGCCCCGGGTTGAACGCGACGATCACCGTGCCGTCCTTGGGGCGCGCCTCGAGGGAGCGCACCGCCTTGGCGCTTCCCGCGCCCGGCGCATTCTTGGCGACCACGGTGGGGCCGCCCGGGATGTGGCGGCCGATATTCCGTGCGACCAGCCGCCCGTAGGCGTCGAAACCGCCGCCGGACGAGAAGCCGATCAAGACCTCGACGGTGTTGCCCTTGTAGAAGCCGGCGACGTCCGCGCCCGCGGGCGCCGCACCGAAGCAGGCGGCGGTGAGCAGGACCGCCATGGACCTGGATAGAGAAATCGATGCCATGATGAACCCTCCCTGTTTGGCGCCCCGTTGGAACGCCGGTTCCGGCCGTTACGGTTATTCTTGCCGGATCTAGCTTAGGTGGGGGTGCCGCCGGAGTAAACGTGCAGTCGGCAAACCCCGGCGAGAGTTATCTCGCGTTCGTCCGGCGGCCGCGAACCCCTTTCCTTGAATCGGTCCCGCTCGCAACACCGCCGGCCCCGACACCTTGCCGGCCGCCGCCTGGCCGCCGGGCCGGGTCGATAGCGCGTGTTTTCAGGCGCGGGCGCCAGTGAAAAATCAGTTTAGGACATTTCGAGCGGCGGCTTAGAATGAATCACAAAAGTCCGCCCTGCGCCAAGCGACCAAGGGATCCCGACCTCAGCCGGCCGGGGGCAAAATCGCCGTCGCCTCGGCCCTTGGGCGGTCTACCGAGTTTCAGACACCAAAAATGCTCGATCAAGGAGGAAACATAGATGAAGCGCATGTCCACGGCGGCATTCGGTTGGGTAGCGGCCCTCGGCCTTCTTTGGGCGCCGACCGCCCAATCGGCGGAGAAGGATGCGGCGGTCTTCTACAAAGGCCTTCGCAACATGAAGATGATCATCAGCTCGGCCCCCGGAGGGTCCTATGACACCTATGCGCGGCTTCTCGCGCGCCACATCGGCAACCACGTACCCGGCCAACCGACCGTCATTTCGATAAACGTGCCGGGGGCGAGCGGCATCAAGGCGGCCAACTACGTCATTCAACAGGCCCCGCATGACGGCTCGATCCTTACCAACCCGCGGCAGAATTTTCCCATGTACCAGGCGCTCGACAACCTGAAACGCATGAAGGGAGACGTCCGCGACTTCCACTGGATCGGGAGCTACAGCGCCACCAATCGCGCTCTGGCGGTCTACTACAAGTCCCCGGTGAAGACCCTGGAGCAGGCCAAGACGACCGAGGTGCTCATCGGCGCCGCGTCGCCGAAGTCCTTCGGGGCGCTCATGTCCCGCATCTACAATGAATTCCTCGGCACCAAGCTGAAGGTGGTCACGGGCTACGGGGGAATCGCGCGGGTCAAGCTTGCGATGCAGCGCGGCGAGGTGGAGGGTCTCGGCAGCAACGGCTGGGCCGATCTGCAGTCCGATTTCGGTGATCTTCTGAGGGAAAATCAGCTCAACATCCTCGTGCAGGTCGGGCTCGAGAAGGAACCGGACCTCCCGAAGGTACCTTTGCTCATCGATCTCGCGACGAGCCCCCAGGAACGGGCGGTTTTCGAATTCATCGCGAAAAGCACGACCTCCATGGGCAAGCCCTTCGCGACATCGCCGGGGGTACCGGCGGACCGCGTCGCACTGCTGCGCGGCGCTTTCGACAACACCATGAAGGATCCCGGATTCCTCAAGGACGCAAATCGCCAGCACGTCCAGATCCGGCCGATCCCGGGGGCCGTGGTGCAGCAGATGGTGGCGGATGTGATTGCCGCGCCGAAAGCCGTTACCTCGCGCATGAAGAAGGTCCTGAAGATCAAGAGGGGCCAGGCGATCCAATAGCGCATCGGATCTGAAGGCGCCCGAACAGGGGCAGACGCGGCGGCGCGATCGGCGTCGCCGGTCCGTCGCGTCGCCCCCGGTCGGTCGCCAGGATCGATGAATTCCACAAGAGAACACGGAGGATCAGCGCATGAAGGCCATCGACTGCGACACCCATTATTGGCCGGTTCCGTTCCTGGATGAAGTCGCTCATGCGGCAAAGGGTCGGATCGAGACCGTGGGCGACGATACCGTTGCGTTCTATCGGGACGGCGAGCTCATCCATCGCTTCAAGACGACGCGGTGGAACCTCGACCAGCGCAAGGAAGCGATGAAGAAGGAGGGCTTCGACATCCAGGTGTTGATTCCCGACAACCGGCCGTTTCTCTATGAGCTCGATCCTGCGCTGGGCAACGACATGGCGCGCGCTTTCAACGATTACGCCGCCGAGGCGGTTAAAGGCGAGGAGGCCAGCTTCATCGCGGTCTCCTGGATCTACCTGCCGGACATGAAGGGGGCGGTGAAGGAGCTGGTGCGCTCGATCGAGGAACTCGGCGTGCGCGCCGTCAAGGTCACCGGCGGATACGAGGACCGGGACCTCGACCATCCGTCGATGTGGCCGCTCTACGAGGTGGCCAACCATCACGACGTGCCCGTCCTGGTCCATCCTGCCGCGCGCGCCTTCGAGTCGCAGGTGGCGCATCCCTGGCTGATCGGCGCGGACAGGTTCGAGCCGATGCGGTTTCTCGCGTCATGCACCGGATTCCCCATGACCTACATGCATGCGATCACCCGGCTCGTGTTTTCCGGCGTGATGGACAGGTTCCCCAAGCTCAAATTCGCTTTCTTCGAGGGGGGCTGCGGCTGGGTGCCGTTCCTCATGACCCAGCTGGACATGGAGACCCGGCACAGCGGCTTCGCGAAATACGAAATGGCCTCCGGCGTGCATCTCGAGAAGATGCCCAGCGCCTATTTCGACCGCTTCTACGTTTCGGCGATTTCCTACGAGCCTTACCTGGCCGACACCGCCCGGCAATGGGCGAACCACCGGATCATCATCGGTTCGGATTTCGACCACGGCGATCCGATCGCGACCTGGCCCCACACGGTTCGCGATCTGCGAGCCATCGAGGGCCTCACGGAAACCGAACGGGACCGGATCCTGGGGGGCAATGCCGCGCAACTGTTCGGTCTGCCGCAGATGTGAGGAAGGAGGGTACCGCTGGGGGTTCCCGCCGCTCATCCCATGGCCCGATCCTGCGTTCCAACTGGAAGGACCGTTATCGCCTGCGGCGCGTCAGCCGGACGTCGCCCCGTACTTCTCTCTGTTTGTTTCCGGAATACCGGGGGCCGGGCGGGCCAGGGATGAATCGTTCTTGCCGTAAAGATCGAGGCAAACCGCGACGACCTCGCGGTCGTACAGGCGGCCGCCGTTCCTGACCAGCTCCTCCAACGCCACCGATATATCCGCCGCCAGGCGGTAGGGCCGGTGGCTTGTCATGGCGTCGATGACGTCGGCCACGGCGAGGATTCGGGAACCGAGGTTCAAGTCGCTGGCCACCAGTCCGTTCGGATATCCCGAACCGTCGAGGCGTTCATGGTGCTCGTAGGTCAACCGTGAGATGGGCCAGGGGAAATCGATTCTCGAAAGAACGTCATAGCCGATCTGCGCATGGCTTCGGATCACGCCCATCTCGGACTCCGTCAGGGGCGTGGGCTTCGTGAGGAATTCGATCGGCACGACCATTTTCCCGATATCGTGCACGTGGCCCGCCAGTTCCAGGCTGTCCCGGTCGAACCTCGGCAGGCCGAGTTCGTCGGAGATCCTGCAGGCGATTTCGGCGACACGGTTCTGGTGGCCGTGGGTATAGGCATCCCGGAACTCGTGAATGGCGGAGATCGAGGCGACCGTCTGCGCCATGGCCTTTTGGAACCCGTGGAACCGGGACCGGTTTTCGAGTTCCGACCTGATCTGATCCGTCACGTCGCGCGCGATGGCGAGAACGTGCTCCACGTTCCGGTTCATGTCCCTGCTCGGCTTGGCGTGGACTTGGAAGGTTCGGATCCCGCCCGGCGTATATACCTTGCACTCGATCTTCTGATCCATCCCGGCAAGGGCCCGCGAAATGGACCTGGCGACCGCGGGCTTGGTATCTTCCGGAACCATCTCAACAGGGCTCAGCCCCTTGAGTTCGCTTCGCGATTTGCCAAGCGTGCGCTCCGCGGCGATGTTGGTGGCTTCGATCCGTCCGTTCGCGTCCAACGAAAAGACGGGGTCGGGAAGCGCATCCATGAGTTGATCGTGGCGCAGGGACATCTCCGTCGAGGCGTCCCCCAGATTTTGGAACCGGTCGATGACTGCCTTCAAGCTGATGTAGAGAAGGACGGCGGAAAGGACGATGAAGGCTTCCCCTTTGAACCTCTGCACATAGGTCAACGTTGCCGGATCGTCGGTCAGGGCCGCGAGGGCGCTGTCCGTGAAATGCACCCACAGGATCCCGAACACGGCATAGATTGCGAGGACGAACCCCAGGCGCAGATAGGCGTTGTCGGGTACAGTTGCGGCGCGTGCGCCGGACTGGCCTTTCTTCTCGGAATCAGCGCGGTTTACCGGTTCGATTGCCATTGACTACCCAAGTCGGGTTGACGGTCGGATGCCCGGCACAAGAAAGGCGGTGCGTTCAACCCATAACACCCACAGCAAGCTGGTCGGGACATCGAAGCCAAGGTAGGACCGGCAAAGTGAAATGTTTGTTAATAACAAGAGCCGTCGGGCATTTTTTGGGGATTTAGATTGGATACGTATTGATTGATCGTTCCGGCGCTCCCTTGCCGGAACGCCAAGTTCGGAGAGATGTCCGCGCCTGCGATCCGCCGTCATACTGCCGGGTAAATGCCGCCTGATGATCCCCCCGGTAGGACGATCCCGTCCGCGAGGTGGGGGACGGAGCGGCCTGGGAGACCCGGTCGCGGCCGTTGCGTCGCGTCGGGCGCGCGGGGGGCCAACCTTTGGATGTTGCTTTCGGCCCCGCGGGAATGTCCTTGCCGTTCAACCGAGAACCCGGTCCGATGCCGCGACGACCACCTGATTCCGCCCGCCGCTCTTTGCTTCATAGAGGGCTTCATCGGCCCGCTTCATCGCGGCATCCAAGTCTTCGCCCCTGGCCATCGGCGCGCAACCGATACTCATGGTAATCGACACCTTCTGACCTACCCCCGCGACGATGGATAAGGCCTCGGTCGCCGCGCGCAGCCGCTCCGCGACACCCCTGGCCTCCGAGATCGGCGTGTCGGGCAACAATACGGCGAATTCCTCGCCCCCGATGCGACCGAGGATGTCGGGCTGCCGCAGCACCGCGCTCCAGCAGGCGGCGGCGGCCACAAGGACCGCATCGCCGGCGTTGTGGCCGTAGGTGTCGTTCACGCTCTTGAACCGATCGAGATCGAGCATCAGGATCGCGGACGCGGTGCCGAGGCGTGCGGCGCGCGCCATCTCGCGGTTGCAAAGCTCGAAGAAATGCCTCCGATTCCAGACCTTCGTGAGGGTATCGACGGAGGCGAGCTCCGTCAGACAGACCTGCTGTTTCCGGAGGCGGTACTCCAGCGCGAAGCTCCGCTCGAGGAGATCGAGCCGGATCAGAACGATCAAACCATGGAGGACCAGGCTGCTGCCGGCAAAGGCGTTATATTCGAGCCATCTCCAGGAAACTTCCCCGCTCAGGGCCAGAACGATGTTGGGAAAAACAACTGCGAAGGCGAAGACGAAGAAAAGGTCACGCGGGCGGGAAACCAAAAGCGCCGTGCCGAAGACGATGAGCTGGACCCCGGCCGGCATCAGTCCGGTATCGCCAAGCAGCAGATAGATCAGGGACATGAAAAAAAGGCTTCCGCCTATCGTGGCGAGGCAGTACACGCGGATGGTCCCGAGCGAGGGCCCAAGCGTGAGCAGAAAGGCGATCACGCCGACCATCACGCACCATGCCACGCGCACGGCAATTGTCCCTCCGAGGGCGTCCGGATTGACGTGCCAATCCCACAAGGCGAAGCCCAGGATGATGGGCATTCCGATGAGACACGTATAGAAAAGCGTATCCCCGAATATCCCGGCATGGCGCGCCTCGACATAGGCCGCCCAGTTTGACAGGTCCCCGGTCACCGCCGCCTCATCGGAACCAAGGATGTCCTCCGGCTTTTCCGGGGCTGGTGCCCGGATCAGCCCCTTGAGCCTCGCCGGGATGCAGGAGAGGAATCTTCCGACGGCACGGGGCACAACGGCCCCACCGGCCCGGAGGCCGTCTTTCGAATGGGCGAGCTTGGCCATCGTGTCATCCCTCGAATAGGAGGGGACCGGCCGGCCCGGGCGGACCGCGATGCGGCATCGATGCTCCGAGGGACAGGACGCCCCATGACTTTCGGGCTTCCCGCTCGCGCGGCGCCTTGCCCGGCGTTGGTTCGCCGGGTCCCTGGGAGAAAGCCCTTATTTCTCGGTGCGTCATTGGCGGCCTTGGATCGAGCTTGTCCTGGCGCAAGGTGGCACGAAATTGGGCGGCCGTCGGGGCCGCGCTGCCAATATCGATGAAAGAATGATCCCAGATGGTAAATATTCTGGTAACGGCGGAGCCGCTAGGCTGGCCGTCGCGCGTCGTCCGACATGACCCGGCGGCCGGTTCGGGCGAGGCGCCCCGGCCGTTGCCGCTTCGGCATGTCCAGAAGGCGCCTCCGCCGCGGGTCGATGGCCGCCGCTGGCGGTTAATCGGAAATTTACTAAACCAGAGATAGCCTTCGGCCTATTGCAAAGCGCCCCGCGGTAAGTCTTCAGGCCGGAGAGGGGCTACGGATCTCACGGACGATCGGGACGGGGTCCCGCGACGCCGTCGAGGAGAACGCCTCGCAGACTTGGCGGCCGGTTTCCTGAAAGCGATGCCGCACCCTGGCTGCGGGTCGCGGTGCTCCGGGGAGAGGGCAAGGATCTGAGAGGAGTAGACCATGAGCCACATTCTCATCATCGACGATGAAGAGGACGCGCGCGCAACCTTTCAGGACTTCCTGGAAGGGGAAGGCTATCGGGTCACTCTGGCCAGCGACGGCGGCCAGGGGATCAAGATGTTCGAGGCGGATCGCCCGGACCTGATCATCACCGACCTGTTGATGCCCAACAAGGAAGGCATCGAGACGATCCTCGAGCTCCGCAAGAAAAACGCCGATGTAAGGATCATAGCGGTATCCGGCGGCGGCGCGATGGGACGCCTCGATTTCCTCGACATGGCCAAGGGAATGGGTGCGGATCACGTGATCGCCAAACCTGTCGACCTCGATGAGCTGCTCGCCGCGGTTCGAACTCTTCTCAGCGCGCCGGCTCCATCGCGTTCGGACTATCCAACCTCGGGCCTCCGATAGATGATGTCGGGGGAGAACGCATGCTGGAAAAGACCGAAAAGATCCGGGATTCCCTGAAGCGGTTCCTTTGGTTCAATAGCGAAAAATCATCCGGTCCGCCCGTCTCTCCATCCCCCGCGCCTCCCGCGCAAACCTCAGGTCCGCGTGACGGACAAGATGATTTTGCCAGGCAGCTGGGCCCCATCCTCGCCAGGCGCGATGTCGTCGCCGCGGGACGGCTTCAGCTCATAAATCTCGCGCGGATTTCCGACCGTATCGGCGGGAGATGGACCGACGTCGCCGACAAGGTCCATATCGTCGTCGAAAGGATTCTCCAGCGGCGCCTCGCGAACACCGACCTCTATCGCCGCTACGGCGAGCACACCTACATCCTCGTGTTCGGCGAACTCGCGAAGGAGGAGGCGGAAATCAAGAGCGCCCTCATCGCCAAGGAGATTTCCGAGAAATTGCTGGGCGCGAACGCCGAATCGGGCGAGGACGGCGTCCTGGTCCAGACGGTCGTCGCGGACGTCAATGGAAAGCTCGCAGTCGAGGAGGTGGATGCGCTGAACATCATCGCCCGGTTGCTCGAACAGGCGGCGCAGGCGGGTGCCGCGGGACGGCCGGCTGAGACTGGGCCGCAGGCGTCGGGAGCGCGATCCGAGACCGATAACCCGGGTCCAATGGCCACCGGGGTTGCATGGCGGTCGTCCCCGGGCAAGGGGTCGAAAGGCGGGGTTTTCGAAGCCGCGGCGAGGCGGCAGGACCCGGCATGGCAAGCGCCGGCCCCGTATCGGAGCAGGCCGCGCAGTCTGAGGGATGAGGTCGATTTCGTTTACCGGCCGATCTGGGATGTCCGCCGCAGCGCGTTGCTGTCCTTTCTCGTGATTCCGGTCCCCAAGGACGCGATGCCCGAGCCGCTGACCGGCGGTGAGATTTTCTGGCCGAACCCGGAGCCGTGGCTGGTTTCCGAACTCGACGTACTGACCCTGGAATGCGCGCGGCGGAACATCGATGCGCTTTTTCGCAAGGGCAGGCGGCTGGTCCTGAGTTGCGGCATTCATTTCGAGACGTTGATCAGTCCCGCCAGCCGGAAGACCTACCTCGGCATATGCGCAAGCCTCGCCGAAGCCTGGAGGCCTTACATCCAGTTCGAAATCAAGGGCGTGGGCCAGGACACCCCGAATTCCGCCCTGGCCGATGCGGTATCGCGGATCAGGCCCTTCGGCCGATCGGTTTTCCTTCACCTGCCGTTCGACTGCGGGAGCCTCGCTTTCGTCGAGGATTGCGGCGTGCAGGCGGTGGGAATCGACAACGGGAACAGCAGCATCGGCGAGGCCGAAAAGATGGCCCAGCACACGTTCCTTGCCGTCCTCGCCAAGGCGAAGCGCTTCAAGTCCTTCGCCTATGGCATCGATTCCCTGAGCATGGCGACCAGCGCCGTGTGCGCGGGCTTCGACTTTGTGAGCGGGCAGGCGATCTGCTCCGTCGAACGGACGGTCATGAACGCCTATCGCTTCAACCCCTCGGATCTCTTCATGAAGGTGGCGAGGACCCCCTGAGGTCACGGATCGCGCCTGGGCCGGGCTCGGGATCTCAGGCAATCTTCTGCTTCTGCTCGGGCAACGCCACTTCGTGCACGGGCAGGACGAGTGTGACCGTGGTCCCTTTGCCTTTCGAGCTTTCCAGGCCGAAGTGCCCGCCCGACTGCCTTGCAAATCCATGCACGATACTGAGGCCCAGTCCCGTGCCCTGGCCGATCTCCTTGGTCGTGAAGAACGGCTCGGGCGCCATCTCCAGCGTCTCGGGGTCCATGCCGATTCCCGTGTCCATGACGGTCAACGCGACGTAACGGCCGCGCGACGGGTCCAGGGGATACCCGAGCTTGTCGCCGTCGCGCTCAAGGTTGTGCGCGGCAATGGTAATCGTCCCGTTTCCGGGGATCGCCTCGATCGCGTTCAGGAGGACGTTGATCAGGGCGGTCTCGAGCTGTCCCGGATCGACCAGCACGTCGCAGAGGTCCGAGGCGAATTCCTTATTGAGCCGGATATCCTTCCTCAGGTCGAGGGGCGTCTTCGAAACCGCCCTCTCGACGGCGGCGATCAAGTCGACCTTCTCGGTCTTCAGGAACTGTTTCTGGGCGAAGGACACCATTCCGTTGATCAGGTCGGCGGCCCTGCGCGACGAGACCCAGGCTCTTTCCAGGATGGTCAGCAGCCTTTCATCGCCCTTGATCCTTTGCCGCATCAGATGAAGGGAGCCCAGAATGGCCATCAGGAGATTGTTGAACTCGTGGGCGGTCCCGCCCGCCAGCCGTCCGACCGCTTCGAACTTGCGGGCTTCGATCAGTTCTTTTTCCCGGAGCTTCGCGTCGGTGATGTCGCTGCGGATGACGACCGTTCCGCCTTCCGAGGTCCGGCGATGGGTGATGCGATGCCATTGGCCGTTCGCCAACTGGCGCTCCAAGGGGGTGCCGTCCGCACGCGCGAGAAGTTCCAGGCGCTCGCGCACCCATTCGGCCGTTTCTTCCGGCGACACGTCGCCAAGGACGCGATCCGCCCGCTTGCCGATGATCTCTTCGAAGCTGGACCCGATGGAGAGTTCGTCGGGCCGCCGGCCGACCATGCGATCGTAATTGGAATTGTAGAGCACGAGCCGCTGATCGGCGTCGAACAGGGCGAATGCGTCCGACATGCTTTCGATGGCGTCGACCAGCCGCTCGCGGGAAAGCAGGGTTGCGCGTCGGGCCGCCCTGACCCGATCTTCAAAGATCGCGAGGAAGATCGTTATCGCCAGGATGACCGCGGTCATCGCGCTGATCGTGAGCGCAATTTTGTGTTCGTCAGGGCGGCGACCTGAACAGCCTGCCCGGAGGCCGCGGGAAAGGTCACGACAGCGGCCATCGCGGTGTAATGCATCCCGGAAACCGCGGCGCCGAAGATCATGGCACTGATCGCGGTGCTGAGCTTGGTCCTTTTTCCCGGCTGGGTGTGATCGAGGGTGAAGACGGCGACGGCCAGGATGGCGAGGCCCATGACGCTGATGATCGAAACGGCAAACAGGTCGGGGCGGTAGAGCATCACCGCGTTCATCTGCATCGCCGCCATGCCGGTGAAGTGCATCACGGCGACGCCGATGCCGAAGATGCCGCCTGCGGCGATGACCGTGGTCCTGACCAGCGTCATGCGCCCGATGACAAAGAGCATCACGCCCGAAGCCGCGGCAGCGGGCATAAACGAAAACGCCGTGATGCCGAGGTCGTAGCTGACGGGGATGGGAATCCGATAGGCGAGCATCCCAATGAAGTGCATGCCCCAGATGCCGCAGCCGAGGGCGACGGACCCCAGTGCCAGCCATGCGGCCTGCGCCATCGGCGAGTCGGCAGTCCGCAGCAGCGGCACCGTCTTTACACCGGTAAAGGCGGCGAGCGAAATCACCAGATAGGAGAGCAGGATGAACCACCAGTCGTAGCTCGCCGTGAAGGGCTCGCCGAGGCCGTGGTCGGTCGTCAGGAACTTGAGATGAACGAGGAGATGCATGATGGGCCTTTGGATCGCGCCACCGAAGATCTTTCCGTGTGGCGCTCCTGGTTCGATGCCGCTTTCAACGTTGCGCCGGCAAAACCATGGTCCCCGGCTCCTGCGCAGGCGTGGCGCCCGGACCGCGGACTTCGGTCAGCATGGCCTCTTTCTCGATCGGCTTGCTGAACAGGTATCCTTGTCCGAGGTCGCAGCCGCGATCGCTCAGGAACTGACAGGTCTTGTCGGTCTCGATCCCCTCGGCGCACACGACAACGCCGAGCTTCTTACCCAGCATGATGACGGTTTCGACGATGGTCCTCGCCTCCTTCTTCTTTTCGATGTCGAGCACGAAGGACTTGTCGATCTTGAGTTCATTGAAGGGCATGCGATAAAGCTGCACCAGCGAGGAATACCCCGTGCCGAAATCGTCCATCGAGACATTGAAATTCTTGACGCGGAATCGGGTCAGGATGTCGATGCTTGCGATCGGATCGGCCATCGCCGCCGACTCCGTGATCTCGAGATTTATCAATTGGTTAGGAATGTCGTACTGGCGGGTCAGGTCGCTCAGGAAATCGGGCAGCTGAAGGTCGCCCATCTGGCTGCCGTCGATGTTGATGCCGACGGTCAGCTCCTGCCCCTGGTCCTTCCAGTATTTGCATGCCGAGACGGCTTCTTTCATGACGAAGCCGGTGACCTCGGGCATCAGCGCCTGCTGGCGGATGGCGCCGAGAAAGCGATCGGGCGGAATGATGCCGAAAGTGGGATGATTCCACCGCAACAGCGCTTCCGCCCCTTGTACGGCGCTCTGGCTTTCGCTTCTTAGATTGACCTTGGGCTGGAAGAGGATGAAGAAGTCACCGCGTCCAAGAGCTTCCCGTACGTCCAGAGATTCCACGGGGTAGTGAGACTTCAGAAGGGGTTTCAACACCGCTTCCACGTCTTCCGCCATGATGGGCTTGGGAATCGTGCCCGCGATGGAGAGAGCCCGCTGCTTGCCGAGCTCTTCCGCCGCGGCGAGGGTGCGCAGATCGGAACCGCTCATCATGAAGATCTTCGATTTGCAGTTGAGGGTGCCGAGCTCACGTAAAACCTCAATGCCGTCCATTCCCGGAAGGCCAAGGTCGAGGAACATGACGTCGGGCGGCCGCTGCTTGATGGCCGCCCGGACATCGACGCCGTTATGGATCGTCTCGACCGTGCAGCCGAGGCTCTCGATCACTTCACGAAAGAAATCCGCGACATCGCGATGGTCCTCGACGACCAGAACATGGACATCAGTGTTGGACTTTTCGAGGTCCGTCCCTTCCATTTCCTGTCTCCAGCATTTCCTTTACTAACGTTTCTAGCACTCCGATGTCGTACGGTTTCGCGAGAAATTTCACACCGTGAGGGATTCCGTTGTTTCGCCGCGAGGCCTGCTCCGCATATCCCGAGGCGAGAACGATGGGAACATCGGGGCTCATTTCCCGGATCGTGTTGGCGAGATCGACCCCCGTCATGTCCCCGGGCATGACGATGTCCGAAAAGACGATGGCGATCTCGGGGTTCTGCCTGAACTTCTCGATCCCGTCGGCGGCATCGTGCGCATCGATCACCCTGAGGCCGATGGAGCTCAGCACGTCGATGGCGATCTCCCGGACGCTCTCGTCGTCTTCGACGACAAGGGCGAGCCCCTTGATCTCCGCATTGGACTTCTTCTCGCCGCCGGGCCGTGTCTCCTCGGAAACGCCGGCCGCGTTGCCGACCGGCACGTAAAGCTTGAACGTGGTGCCTTGCCCCGGTTCGCTATAGGCGGCGACGTGGCCGCCTGACTGCTTCATGAAACCGTAAATGGTGCTGAGCCCGAGGCCGGTTCCCTTGTTCTCGGATTTCGTCGTGAAGAACGGCTCGAAGATGTGCTCCAGGATGTCGGGCGGCATTCCCGTTCCCGTATCCGTCACGGCGATTTCTATGTAACGACCGGGGAGAACGGATGCATGAGTCGCCGCGTAGTGCTCATCGAGAATGGCGGGCCGACTTTCCAACGTTAGCCTCCCGCCGTTCGGCATGGCGTCGCGGGCGTTGATGCACATGTTGAGAACGGCGCTTTCCAGTTGGTGCTTGTCGGTGTGGCCATAGCAGGGCCGATCACAGGTCGCGATGGCGATCTCGATGTTGTCGCCCATCGTGCGGCTCAGCAGCTCCTTCATGCCGTGGAGGACATCATCGATGTCGACGTCGCTCGTATCGAGCACCTGCTGGCGCGAGAACGTGAGCAGGCTCCGCGTCAATTGGCTGCCGCTCTTCGCCGCCCCCATGATCCGTTCGAGATGGGTCGCCGTTTTCTGGTCGCATTGGAGGTTCCTGGACAGAAGCTGGATGTTGCCCATGATGACGGTCAGCAGGTTGTTGAAGTCGTGCGCGACGCCGCCCGTCAGCTGTCCGATCGCCTCCAGTTTTTGGGATTGAAGGAGGCGGCTTTCGATTTCCACCCTTTCCGTCACGTCTCGGGAGGACGTGGCGAAGTCCGTCGATCCGCCCTCCCGGCGCGTGGCGAAGATCTCGAGCCACTTCACGCCGTCGGCTTCGGTCGGGACCCTCACCTTGACGTAGGACGACCCATTTCCTTGCAGCACTGACGGGGAAAGGGCGGCCTTGAGCTTTTCGCGATCGTTCTCGAGAACGCAATCCGCAAGTGAGCGGCCCACCAGTTCGTCGGGGTGTGTGCCGAGGACGGACAGGGAGGAGGGGCTGACGTACTTGCATCTGCCGTCCTCATCATGCAGGCAGATGAGGTCGCTTCCGTTTTCGGCAAGAATCTGAAATTGCTCGATCGCTTTCTTGCGCTCCGTTATGTCGCGCAGGATGCCGACGAACTCGCGCGCCGTTCCGGTGTTGATCTCGCCGATGGTCAGCTCGGCGTTGAATATTTCACCGGATTTCCGCCGGGCCAGGACCTCGCGGCCCGTTGCCCCGATGATCCCTCCGGGACTTTCCCCGGAGACGAACTGGCTGAGGCGCTCGTCGTGCCGTGCCTTGTCGTCTCCGGTCATGAGAATCGTGACGTTTCGCCCGATGACATCATCTGCGGAATAGCCGAAGATCGTGGTTCCCATGGGATTGAAGGACTGGATGATGCCGTGGGTGTCGATGGTCACCACGGCGTCCGGCGCATTTTCGATAACCGATTTCAGGTAGGCTTCGCTGGTTTCCAGGGCCTCTGTCCGATCGCGTACGCGCTGTTCGAGGCTTTCGTTCATTTCGCGAAGCTCTCGCTCCGCGCGCGCGCGGCGAAGCTGCGCCCCCATCCGGGCCTGGAGGACCATCATGTCGATCGGCTTTTCGACGTAATCGTTCGCGCCCGCCCGCAAGGCCGCGGAGATCGAATCGCTGCGCTGGTCGGCGGTGACCATGATGACGGGAAGCTCCGCCTCGCTGTGGGTGAGGCGAATGCGGCGGAGCGTCTCGAAGCCGTCTATGCCCGGCATCATGATATCGAGGAGGGCAAGGTCGAACCGGTCCCTATCGAGACGCGCGATCGCGTCGAGCCCGTTCGTTTCCCGTTCGACGATGTAGCCCCGCCGGCCGAGCCTCCGACTCAACAGGTCCAGGTTGTCCGGATTGTCGTCGATGACAAGAATGCGATCGCGGGCCGCCGTCATGTCCCGCCCCCGGCCGCGATGAGGGAGTTGATCCGTACGAGCAGGCGCTCCATGTCGATCGGCTTGGTCTCGAACGCATCGCAACCGGCCCTGAGCGCGCTCTCTCGGTCCTCGGTCGTGGCGTTCGCGGTCAGGGCGATGACCGGAATGCCGGCCGTCGCCGCCTCGGCTTTGAGCCGCCGGGTCGCTTCCCACCCGTCGAGCACGGGAAGGCTCAGGTCCATCAGGACGAGGTCGGGGCGGCCGGTCAGGGCCGTTTCAATGGCCTCCAACCCGTTTTCGGCCGTGCTGACCGTGAACCCGCGGCGCGCGAGACGGCGCGAGAGCATGTCCCGGTTGACTTCATTGTCTTCGACCAGAAGCAGGTGCGTCATGCGATCTCCCTTTCGCCGTCGTTCGTGTGGATCGCGATCTGCTCGGCCAGCTTGGGCAGGACGTCATCGAGCCGGTCCTTGCCCTTCTCCAGGATGCGCGCGGATTCCGATCTCAGGATGCGCCGCTCTTCATCCGTCAGGTCCTTTGCGGTGATCACCAGCACCGGAATCCCGTTCCAGTCCGATCGCGCGCGAAACGACTCCAGGAAGGTGAAACCGTCCATTTCCGGCATCATGAGATCGAGGAGGACCATCGATGGCACGACGCCCTCGTTGAGCCGTTCAAGAGCGACCAGGCCGTTTTCCGCTTCGACGGCCTGGAAGCCGATGGATCGGACCTGTCGGACCAGCAGTTCCCGAGTAGCGGCGTCATCCTCGACGACGAGCACCGGCTGGTCGGGCTTGGCGATCCGCAGGGCTTGGGTGTGCCGGTCGATGACCCGCGTCAGAAGCTCGCGATCCACGGGTTTGGAAATATGTCCGACCGCGCCGAGGGACAGCGCCTGTTGCTCGTCGTCGACCACCGTGACCATGATGACCGGTATGTCTTGGGTTTTCTCCGACTCGCCCAGGATCTTGAGGACCTCCCAGCCGGACAGGTCGTCCATGAGCACGTCGAGGGTGATCGCGTTGGGGTGGATCTGCCCGGCCATGTCGATCCCGTGCCGCCCGTCCATCGCGGTGGCGACCTGGAAGCCTTCCCGGACGAGGTGGCGGGCGATGATCTCCCGTGCGTTGACCTCGTCGTCGATGACGAGAACCGTTACCCGGCTTCGCGACTCGCTGAGCGCGCCGGCGGAAGCGCTCGCCGAATCGCTCATTGCGTATTTGTGGATTCCCTTGTCGGCGATCCGCATCGGAATCCGGACGGTGAATGACGATCCTTCTCCCGCGGCACTTTCGACTTCGATGGTGCCGCCCATGAGGTCGACGATCCGGCGGCTGATCGCCAGGCCCAGGCCCGTGCCCTCGTATTTTTTCGAGATCGAGGAATCGCCCTGGCTGAAGTCTTCGAAGATATTCCCGATCTGCTCCGGCGACATGCCGATCCCGGTGTCGCTGACCCTCGCCGTCAGCCAGTCGCCGTCCGGCCGGGTCTCGCGGCCGAGCGCGAAGCTGATCTCGCCGTTCTCGGTGAACTTCGCGGCATTGCTGAGCAGGTTCAAGAACACCTGCCGCAGGCGAAGGGGATCGTTCATGCCGAGCCACGGCCCGCCATCCGCACGCAGGGAGAAGCGGTTGCCGCGCTTCTCGATCAGCGGCTCGAGGGCGGTCCTCACTTCCTGGGCCAGGCTCTGGTAGTCGATCTCCTCGAGGGAGAGCTCCAGCCGGCCCGCCTCGATCTTGGAAATGTCCAGGATGTCGTTGATCAGGGAAAGCAGATGCCGCCCCGATGACAGGATCTTCCTGAGATCGGGAATATAGGCGTCGTCCTCCGCATCCTCGGCCTCCTCGAGGATCATCTCCGTATAGCCGATGATGGCATTCAAAGGCGTCCGCAGCTCGTGGGACATGTTGGCAAGGAATGCGGATTTCGCCTGGTTGGCCTGTTCCGCCTTCTCCTTAGAAGCGATGACTTCCGCCTCGGCTTCCTTCTGCTTCGTTATGTCACGCACGACACCGATGAATTTCTTCTTTCCGCCGATCTCCATGACGCTGACGGCCAGGTTCATGGGAAAGGAGCTTTCGTCCTTTCGACAGGCCGTTACCTCCCTGGGGCCGATGCCGATGATTTTTCCCTTGCCGGTCCTGAGAAAGTTCTCGATGTAGCTGTCGTGACGGGCCTGCTCCGATTCCGGCATCAGCATCTTGATGTTCCTGCCGAGAACTTGCGCCGGTTGATAGCCGAAAATCCGTTCCGCCGCGGGATTGAAGCTCTCGATCGTGCCTCGGTCATCGATGGTGATGATGCCGTCCACCACGTTGTCCATGACCCCGCGGAGCTCGGTTTCGCGCGCCTCCAGCGCCATCTCCGCCCGCTTTCGCTCGGTGATGTCGGTCGCGATCCCGGCTACGGCTATGATCCGTCCCCTCGTGTCACGGAGGGGGAAGCGGTTGGACAAGACGCTCCTCTCGCGGCCGTTTTGATGGATCCTCGTCTCCCTCTGGACCGGCTCGCCGGTTTCCAGGACCAGGCGATCGATCTCGTATTTTCTCCTGGCTTCATCCTCCGGCAGAAACTCTTCGGATCGCTTGCCAAGAGCCATGCCGCGGTCGATTCCATAGACCTCCTCGAATTCCCGGTTGACCATCAGGTACCGGCCGTCCGTGCTCCTCACGGAGATCAGGGCATTGGTATTGTCCACCAACTGATCGAGAAGGCGCTGGGTGGCAGCGGCCTGCTGGCGGCTGCCGCTCCAGCTCCAGGCAGCCAGCAGGATCAGGAGGACGAAGACCGCCACCATCCATTTCGCTTGCTGTCGGTCGAGGATGCCGCTGATCCCGCCGTAATGGATATGCAGAACCTTCCATGAATGGTTGGAAAACACGGGGGCCTTTCGATCCAGGAACAGGACCAACTGGGGATCGATGGAATCAAAGGCGTAATAGGAACCGCCGTCCCAAACGCCGCCGCTCGAGCGCCCCGTGATATGGGTCCAAAGTTGGGGCTGGGCCACGCCCATGCGGGTGTCGCGGCCAAACATGAAGCCCCAGAGATCCTCTTTCGGCGCCCCAGCCAGCCAGTACCCGTTTTCGTCGACCAAGGCGGTGCGCGCCACGCCCTCGACGTCGACGGCCAGAAGCTCATCGATCAGTTCCTGCGCCAAGATATTCACGATGACGATCCCGGCGCGCCGGCCATCCGAATGGAAGACCGGGGTCGCCAGCCGCACCATCGGCCTCCAAGGCTCTTCGATCGTCCCCCGCTCGACGTTGAGGTCGAGCGGCGAGAGAAAAATGGACCCAGGCGGCAGACCCACGGCGTCACGGAAGTAGTACCTGTCGCTCTTGTCCTGGAGCCGTTCGACAGGGACGATCCCAACGCCTCGTTGGGTGCGTTCCACGCGAATGCCCTCCATCCCCGCCGCGTCGATGTACCGAAGCTGGGCTAGAACCGGTTTTTCCGCCGCGACGGTCGCGATGATCCGTTCGAGCTGCGCCCGTGTCGTTTGATCCGGAGAACGGATGAATTCTCCGAGCTGGCCCAGCTTGGCGATCACGAAGAGGTCGCCGACGTAATCCTTGAGCAGCCCTTTGAAGCGGCTGGCGCTGACCTTTACATCCGCTTTTGTGGAGGCCTCGATCCGGTTTTGCTGGATCGAGCTGTCGATCCGATCGAGGCCGTATAGCAGGATCACGAACAATGCTGCTGAAATGGCGGAGGCTCGAAGGAACAGCCCGAGCCGCTCGCCGAGATTGATGCCGATGGGTACCCTGGCCTTCAACTGCATCGTTGACCCCTTCGTCTCGATCCGGAGCCTGGGCATGGATACCGCCAACGGCCGACCGAAGCCTGTCCGGTCCTCCGCCACAGGCCTCGCGGCGTTACTCCCCCCTCGATATCGCGATGATCGGTTCGCCCAGCAGCTCTCCAATATCGTCAGTGTCTAAGAATTAAGAATGATTAGCAAACCGGCGCGGCACTCAGACTCTGGATAACGCGACTTCATGTGAACCAATTGCTACCTGTTGATACGTTGGAGATGCGGATTCGCCCCGATGTGAGGCCGAGACCGCTCTCTTCTGCGTTTCTAAAGTGAATTGGTGAATGGAAGGTTAAGAAACCGCACGCTTGCGTTGTTGTCCAACGAGGCCGCGGCTGGCTGTGGTGGTGCCGGGATGGTTTGCCGCCGGCCCACGCGCGCTTCCTGGCGGCTCCCACCTACCTGGCGCGATGGCACGTCATGGTGCCGGGGTCATCCGGGATTTGGGGAATCGGACGGTGACCGTGCTGCCGGCACCGGGCTCGCTTTCGAACTCGAGAGACCCGCCGTGCAATTCGACCAGATTCTTGACGAGCGCGAGGCCCAGGCCGGTGCCTTGATGCCTGCGATTCAGCTTGCTGTCGATCTGCGCGAACGGTTTGAAGATATTCGGGATGTCCTTCCGCGCGACGCCGATTCCGGTATCGATCACCTGCAGGACGTGGCCGCGGTCCGGCTCGCTCCACGCCCTGACGGTGATCTTGCCCCCCTTGGGAGTGAATTTGACGGCATTGGACAGCAGGTTGAGGAGGATTTGCCTGACCAGGCGCTTGTCCGCACGGAGGCGAGGGACTCCTCCGGCGAACTCCTCTGCGAACCGGAGCTCTTGGCTGATGGACTGCCCTTTCACCATGTTCAGGCATGACCGGATCACCGAGACCGGTTCGAACACTTCTTCATTCAGCTCTTCCTTTCCGGCCTCGATTTTCGACAGGTCGAGAATGTCGTTGATCAGGCTCAAGAGATGCTGGCCCGATGTGTTGATGTTCTCGACGAATTCGAGATACCTGTCGCTCTTCGTCGGGTCGAAGGTTTGCTGCATCATGACTTCCGAGAACCCGATGATCGCATTCAGCGGCGTCCGCAGCTCGTGGCTCATATTGGCAAGGAACTCCGACTTGGCGCGATTCGCCAGTTCGGCTTTTTCTTTCGCGTCCCTGATCACCTTTTCGGCCCGCGTCCTCTCGGTGATGTCGGTGACCGTCGCGATGTAGCCGCCGCCGGGCATCGGCGTGCGTTCGTAGGAATAGGCGCGGCCACTGGGGAGGGTGCGCTCGCTCGATTCGCGTTGGAAGGAGGCGGCGAGCCTTTCCTCGATCTTCACCTCGGTCGTCGCCCCGCCATAATCCCCATGTTGCGCCCGGTAGCGGATGATGTCCCGGCGGTCCATGCCGATCCGCAGGAAATCCGGCGGCAAGTCCAGTATCTGCGCATATTGGGGATTGAAGGCGATCAAGGTGTGAGTCCGATCGAACACCGCGATGCCCTGGACCATGTTGCGGAAGGTCGCCTCCAGAAGCTGGGATTTCTCCGCCGCCCGCTGCTCCGCCAGCTTCCGTTCGGTGATCTCCTGGAGCATGCCGATCGTCGACAACGGCCGGCCGTTCCGGTCGTAGACGGACTTGTAACTGATGTTGCACCAGATGACCTTGCCGTCCTTGCGGATGAAGCGGCGCTCGATCGTCTGGGTGTCCAAGTCGCCGAAGGAAACGTAGCGGATGCTTGTGGATTCGGGATCATCGTCGGGGTGGGCGATCTCCCGCATGCGCATGGAGCGAAGTTCCTCGGCGCTGTAACCCAGCATGTCGCACAGTGCCCGGTTGTACTCGCGGCCCTTTCCGTCCGCGCTTCTGATGAATATTCCGATGCCGGCATTGTCGAAGGCGCCGCGGAACTTCTCTTCGCTCTCGCGAAGCATGTGTTCCATCTTCTTGCGCTCGGTGATGTCCGTGTAGGTCGCGACGAAGCCGCCGCCACTCATCGGTTTGCGGTGGTAAATGTAGGATTTTCCGTTGGACAAGGTCCGCTCGTCCGAGCGCTCCGTCCTTATCTCGGCACGCTGAACGTGGTATCGAATCTGCTCTCCGATATCTCCTTCGCCAAAAAGACTATTTTCCGCTCGATAGCGGATGATGTCCTCTATCGGCATGCCCGGCCGGAGAAAACCGGTAGGAAATTCGAAGAATTCGGCAAACTGGGGATTGAACGCGACCAGCCGCGCGCGGGCGTCGAACACCACGACGCCCTGGGCGATCGTCTGGATGGTTTCATCCAGCAGCGCCGACTGCTCATCCAACGATTCAATCGTGTGCAAGCGACTCGCCTCGATCGGGGCAAGGCCCCTTCTAGGACCCGGCGACACGGGCTATACGCGTTCTGATCGCTGACTAGTACAAAAGCTATAGTGGGAGTGTTGATAATTTATTGACTGCCAACCGGGTCCCCGGCACCGGCAAAGAAGGAGCCGCGGCCCTTGCGAGGGCCGTCGGTCGTGCCGTCGTTCGGTTCGTGACCCTAGCGCATTCGGGCCCAAGCAGCCCCTCGGCCCCCTCGGGGCGGCCCTTTTCGCAGCGGCCTCGAATTTTCTCGTCCAGTGTGAACCGCTTCACAGCGGCGCTTCCCCCTCCCTCCTAGCCTTGGGTCATCGGATAGGCCCAAGCCCGGATAAGGAGAGGGGAAATGAAGACCGCCATGACCGCCATGCTGACACTTGCCGTTGGCCTCACCCTGGCAGCCGGCCCCGCCGGGGCAAGCACGGCATCCCCCGTGCATGCGGATCGGCAAACCGCGACCATCGCCACCCCGAATGCCTCTCAGTCCCTGAAGGGCGCAGGCAAACCCGCCCCGCAACCCAGACCCGGCATCGTGCTTCTGCGCCCGCGGCTTTCCGGCCTGAGCGCCGGCCCCATCGATATCGAGATGAAGTTCACGGCGCCCGCGGGGGCGAAGATCAACATCAAGTCGCTCAGGGTCCTCTACGGCTGGTTCGGGATCGATGTCACCTCGCAGCTGCTCGAGAAGGCGACGGTGACCCCGGAGGGCCTGATCGCCAAGGGCGCGGAGTTGCCGACCGGGCACCACACGGTCACGGTCGAGGTGCGGGACAGTCGGGACCGCGTGGCGACGAAGACCTTCGAGTTCGAGATCTCCGAGCCCGACTCCGATCACGGAAAGTAGGATGGGACGGTGGGGGCCGGTGGGGGCGCCCGTGTGGCACCCGCCCGCCCCCGAGACCGCCCCCGCTCATTTTTCCGCGAGATCGAAGATGCCGTCCCAGGCTTCCGGGAGCGGCGCGTCTCGCAGGCCGGCGATCCGCGCCAGGAACACCCGCGCCACCGGGTCTTTGTCGGCGATCTCACCCAACATGGCGGCGGCGTCGGCGAACCGCCGGCCCCGGTACAGCACCAGCCCTTCATGAAATTTCGCGAGGTCAGCCGCGTGCGCCTCGCTCAGGGCATCGGCGCGGTCGATGGGCTCGAAGATCGTGACCGGCGAGGCCCGTCCCACGACCCGTACCGTATCGACCTCCCGGAAGGCGATTCGGTCCCCGCACAGCCCGGCGGTCCGCTCCGATACCAGGATCGTCGTCCCGTAGAACTTGTTGGCGCCTTCGAGACGGGAGGCCAGGTTGGCCGCGTCCCCCATGACCGAATAATTGAGACGCCGTTGCGAGCCGATGTTGCCGACCAGCATGTCCCCGGAATTGATGCCGATCCGCGTCCTGACCGCCTGCCGTTCGCCGCTCGCGAGTTCCAAGGTCGTGATCCTCGTCTGGATCTCCAGCGCCGCTTCGACGGCATGCAGGGGATGGTCGGGATCCGCCAGGGGCGCCCCGAACACCGCGGCGACGCCGTCGGCGATGAATTTCTCGATGATGCCGCCCTTGTTCTCGATGATGTTGGAGAGCTCCGACAGGTAGACGTTGAGGAACGCCACCAGCGCCGCGGGCGACTGCGTCTCCGAGATTCCCGTGAAGCCCTCCAGGTCCGAAAAGAAGGCCGTCAGGAACCTCGTCTCGCCGCCGAGCTTCGGGATCTCCTCGCTCTCGATCAGCCGCTCGACCAGCGATGGCGAGAGATAGTAGGAAAAAGCCCGGCGCAGGTAGCGTTTGTCGCGGTCGGTGATCGCGAACCGGTAGGCGAACGCGATCGGCGCCGTCAGCAAGGCGCCGACAAGGGGCGGGAGCAAGGGAAAGACGATCCCCTCGCCGAACAGCATCGTCGATGCCGCCACCCAGGTCCCGGCTCCAACCGCCAAGGTCAGGAGAACGATCACGGGGGAGGCGATCAGGACGCAAAGGAAGGTGAGGAAATTGAGGACGCCGCCGACCGCCGCCGTGATCGGCGGCGGGACCTCCGACAGCGCGTCCCGGCGCAGGAGATTGGCGATGGCCGTCGCCTGAACATAGGCGCCCGGCACCGTGTCCCGGCGCAGATCGTCGCGGTAGATCCCCCCCATCAGGGGATGGGCGCAGCGCGAACCGCGGTTGGCCGCTTCGGGCCGGGTGATGAAACGGCCGGATGTCAATTTCCGGTCCTCGACGTCGAGGACGCCGCCGAAGAGGACGACCTTGCCGGCGAAGGCGCTGCGGAAGAATTCGCCCTTGTCCCCCTTGGCGCAGGCGTAGATGTCACCGAAGGAATAGGTGGGAATGGCCCCGGCGCGGCCATCGAATTTCAGCATCATGCGCCCGGGGTTGGGCCCCGGCACCGCATAGGAGCCGATGGTGACCCGCCCGCTGCCGTCGATCCTCGGCGTGACCTGGAGCGCCCGGCTCGCGATCTCCAGGGCGAAGGTCGTCTCCAGTGGTGCGCCCGACGCGGTGCCCTCCCTTTTCAGCCACAGGGGCGCCTCGCGGATGATCCCGTCCTCATCGGTGAAAAGATTGGCCGCGCGGATGTTCTTCTCATGCGCCACGGCGTAACTGTAGCCGGGATAGGGCTGGATCGGCTTCAGCTGGTGCTGGACCTTCGCCAGGACCACCTTGCCCCTGTCGCTGGCCCGTCTCAGGGCCAGCAGGAAGCCGCGATCGAAGCCGCGGATATGCTTTTCTACCGAGGTCGGGAAAATCACGTCGAACCCAACCACCGCCACGCCGCTTTCGACGACGCGATCGAGCACCAACGCGAATTCCTTGGTCCACATCGCCTTCGGAACGCCCATGAACGGTTCGCGCCGGTAGGTTTCCTCGTCGATGGCGATGACGACGACCGGGGGCGAAACGGCGGGGCTGCTCGCCGCCAGGGTCTGCTGGCGCAGCCAGAAAAGGAGATCGATCGACAATCCGCGCAGCCAGCCGGAAAAGGCGAAGGTCAGAACCAGCGTGACCACCAGGGCCGACAGGGCGGCCGCAACGAAATCGCGCAGCTTCACGACCCGGCTTTGTCTAGAAGGCAATCAGGCGCCCGAGGACGCCGACGCCGTTCAGCGTCGCCGACGGGTGAATGACGAAAACGACGGTCTTCGATCCGGCGGCGACTTGGTATCTGGCTCCGGGCGCCAGCTTGTGCGGGCTTTCATAGAGGTCCACGACCCCGTCCTTGACCACCAAGGTGATGGGCGTCGAAGGGCGGTCGAGACGGGTCACGCTGATCCGGCCGGGTCCGCCCGGCACGATGAAGAATGGGGTGAGGGAATAGACCTCCGTCGGTTTCGGGGCCTTTGGCGCGGCCAGACGCTGGACCCCTTTGCGCAGGACCAGCACGCCGCTCTGCTCCGCCTCCTTCTTGCTGAGCAGCAGGCGGCCGCCGTCGCATTGGACCTTCTGTCGAAGCACGCGCCCGCCGGCGATCGTGCTTTGCGCGCTGCCCACGGTGATCGAACCGCCCTCGACGGTTTCCCTGAAGCAGGAGCCGAGGTAGCCCAGCACGATCCGACCGCCGGGGCCGAGCTCGATGGTCTGGCCTTCCAGCACGTAGTCGAGCGGGCGCAGCGGACCCTTGGCACCTGTGACGTCTTCCACGATGGCCGCAACGGACTGGGCCCCCGCCTGGACGGGGAAATATCCCAGCGCCAGCACCACCAGGAACACGCGCCATTTCGAGCCGGACATCGGTCCTGCCTCCCCGAATTGGTTATAGGCGAACGGCCGGTTTTCGTTCCCGTTAGATTGTCGTGACGGTCCCGGTTTTGCAACCACAACCGACTCCGCGGGGCCGCGCCGTTTCCCCGTAGGTGAAGCGTTCCGCCGCGCGGCGGCCATGGTCGATCCCTCCCCCGGGGCCCCGCGGCGGGCCCGCAAAAAAAGATTTTCCCTTTTTTTCATGCCCTGTGAAGCGGTTCACATCGGCAGGGCGCGCTTCTCCCTAACCTGGTCTCGTGACGGGCAGAGAGGCCCCGCCGGGGCGGCCCGGGAAACCCAACCAGGTAACCCGAAGGGGGATGGAAAGATGACGAACAGCAGGACCAGGTTGAAAGT
>Ga0326597_10000961_pt1 | contig 48266 bp, 30 predicted proteins | sample RVTome_12_FD_203789 | JGI IMG/M metagenome (GOLD analysis project Ga0326597, IMG submission 203789) | Soil microbial communities from uranium-contaminated site in the Upper Colorado River Basin, Wyoming, United States - RVT100D185 | ecosystem: Environmental > Terrestrial > Soil > Contaminated >...
ACACCGCCATCACGGTCAACAAGGTCCGCGCGAACCCGTCAGAGACGATGGTTCCGGCGGTCACGATCGCGGCGCCTCCCTGCACGAAGGCGTTCACGCCGCCGTTGCCGAATGCGCTGTAGGTCGCCTCCCAGTCGGCGAGCGAGGCGAAGCCGGCGGTCGTCGCGATGATGGCGACGAGCGCAAGCGCCCCCTCGCCGGCCGACCCCAGGTAGCCCACGAACCGCGCGTCGGTTTCCTTGTTGAGCTGCTTCGAGGTGGTGCCGGATCCGACGAGGCCGTGGAAGCCTGAAATCGCGCCGCACGCGACGGTGACGAACAGCAGGGGCACCAACGGCGGCGTGCCGGCCGGCACGTTGGTGTTGATGGCCGGGGCGACGACCGTGGGATTGGCCAGGACCACCGCCAGGTAGAGCAATCCGAGGCCGATGAACAGCTGGATGCCGTTGATGTAGTCGCGCGGCTGGAGGAGCAGCCAGACCGGCAGGAGCGACGCGACCGCCGCGTAGGCGAACAGGATGATGATCCACTGGGCACCGGCGGCCAACCCCAGGAACTGCTCGGGCAGTTGCACGGGCACGGCCTCACCGAGGTAGATCACCGCGTACAGCACGATCGTGCCGATAATCGTCGGCCACAAGATCGGAACACGGAAGCGGTAGATCAACACGCCGATGCCTAGCGCGACGACGATGGCGCTCCAGACCGGAATGACGCTGCTCGGCGTGGCGATGAGGGCGTCGGCGATGGCCACCGCGAAGACCGCGTTGACCATCAGCAACAGAAGGAAGATGACGATCATGAACAGCGTGCGGGCGCGCTGACTGACGACGTCGCCCGTGATGGCGCCGACCGATCGCGCACCGTTGCGCACGCTGGCCCACACCGCGCCGAAGTCGTGCACCCCGGCGAAGAACACGGTCGCCGTCACGACCCAGACGAACGCCGGCAGCCAGCCCCAGATGACGGCGATGGCGGGTCCGATGATCGGCGCGGCGCCGGCGACCGCCGTGAAATGGTGGCCCCACAGCACCACCTTGTGCGTCGGGATGTAGTCGATGTCGTCGCGCATCGTATGCGCGGGTGTCTCGAACGTCGGGTCGAGCTGATAGATGCGCTCGGCGATGAACTTCGAATAGAAGCGATAGCCTGCGGCGATCGCTCCGAGACCGATCGCGGCGAGAAGAATGGCGCTCACGGGTTACTCCGTCGACGCATGAAAGATCACCGAGCACATGATTTCAGCTCGATTGTACCAGTCGCTCGGTCGAGCACGCTAGCGACCGGGAGCGCGTCACGCCAGCGCATCGAGACAATCTGGAGACAAGTCTTTACAAGTCCCATCGGTCGGCGCGGCGACCGAATCGCTACAGTAGTAGTCCGACTTCTCACGCGAGGCGGATGCCGCGCGCTGGTTCGAGAGCACGGGCCCGGTGACCAGCGACGCGCGCCTGCTATCGACGCGGACGACCCGCCAGTGAGTCCGGGGGCGATCGTCGTGACTTCATTCGCAGAGCGGTGCCTGACCATGAGCGTCGCCGCCTGCCTGTCACTCCTGACGGCGCGCGTCGGGACCGCGTCTGGTCCCAACGACGAGCCCGGCGCCGTCAAGCGCGTCGCCGCGCTGCCCATCAGCGAGCCGATCACGGTCGACGGGCGTCTGGACGAGGTGGCCTGGTCGCGCGCCGAAGCCGCGCGGGATTTCCACCAGCAGCAGCCGGACGAGGGAGCGCTGAGCACCGAGCAGAGCGAAGTCCGATTTCTGTACGACGCGCACGTGCTGTACGTCGGCGGCACGTTCTTCGACTCGGAGCCGGACAGAGCCATCACGAGCGAGCTCAAGTGGGACTTCGCCGCCCGCGACGGCGATCTGATCACGGTCGTGCTCGACACGTTTCACGACCGGCGCAACTCGTTCAGCTTCATGATCAACCCGGCCGGCGCGCAGCGCGACGCGCAATCGTACGACGACGGGCGTCAGATCAACACGAACTGGGACGGCGTGTGGCACGTGAAGACGAGCCGGTTCGATCGAGGCTGGACGATGGAGATGGCCATCCCGTTCAAGACCCTCCGATTCCCCGATCATGGGGAGCAGATCTGGGGCCTGAACATCCTCCGCCTGATTCGCCGCAAGAACGAGCTGACGGTGTGGTCGCCGGTTCCTCGGCAGTTCAACCAGTTCAAGGTCTCGTACGGCGGCGTGCTCACCGGGATCCGGCAGGTGAAACCCTCCCTCAATCTCCGCGTCAAGCCGTTCTTGACGCTGCTACCGGTCACCCCGACCTCGGCGGCAGCGTCAACCGACCGGGTGAATGGCGGCCTTGACCTCAAGTACGGAGTTCGAAGCGCGCTGACGCTCGATCTCAGCTATCGTACCGACTTTTCGCAGGTCGAGGCGGACGAACAGCAGATCAACCTCACTCGTTTCAGCCTGTTTCTGCCGGAGAAGCGCGACTTCTTCCTGGAGAACCAGGGGAGCTATCGGATCGGAGACGTCGATCAGCGGGCGGCGGTCCGCACCCCCATAATCCCGTTCTTCAGCCGGCGGATCGGCCTGGGTCCTGACGGGACCCTCGTGCCGATTCTGGCCGGCGCCCGCCTGACCGGCCGGCAGGGCGGGTACAGCCTGGGCGTGCTCAACATGCAGACGCGACCAGGCGAGGATCGTGACGCGGACAACTTCACCGCGCTCCGGATCAGCCGGGACCTGGGCACGGCCGGGGCCGTGTCGGCCTTCTACTTCGGCCGCCAGTCGGGCGGGGCCGACCCCTTCAACCGCGTGATCGGGGGGGACGTGCACCTCGCGCTGCGCCGCACGACCGATCTGGACGGCTTCCTGATGCGAAGCTCGACCAGCGACGCCGCGACCGGGCTGGCCGGCCGCGCGGCGCTCAACGTCAGGGAAAACCGCTACACGGCGCATCTGTCCTACACCCACATCTCGCCGACGTTCCGCAACGACCTCGGCTTCATCCCGCGCGGCGACATCGGGCTGCTGTCCTGGGAGCTCACCGGGCATCTGCGGCCCCGGGCGTCGTACCGGTGGGTGAGGACCTACTCGCTGGGGACCCAGGGAGATGTGTTCGAGAGCGCTCATACCGAGCTGCTGACGCGGAGCGTCCGGGTGAACGCGCTGGCGGAGCTCGCCGATGGCGGCAAGCTGGGGGTCGACGTCGAATCGCAGTACGAGCTGCTCAGTCAGCCGTTCGAGATCGCCCGCGGCGTGGTCGTTCCGGCCGGCGTCTACCGCTTCCAGCAGATCGTGCCGAGCTACACGTCCGACCCCAGCCGTGCGCTCTCGGGCGGCGCCACGGCCACGATCGGTGAGTTCTGGTCAGGCTCCATTCGCGGCATGGAAGGCAGCCTTCGCGTGCGGGTCAACGAGCGGCTGGCGGCGAGCGCGGCGATGGCCGTCAACCGGGTGACGCTGCCCGAGGGTCGCTTCTCGGCCGACATTGCCCGGTTCCGGGTCGACTACTCGTTCTCGACGCGCATGTTCCTGAACGCCTTCATCCAGTACAACGGCGCGTCGAAGGCCTGGATCTCGAACGTCCGATACCGGTTCATCTACAAGCCGCTCAGTGATATGTACCTGGTCTTCAACGAGATCCGCGATCCTCGCCGCGGTACGGACCGGGCGATCGTGGCCAAGTACACGATTCTGCTGGCGTTCTGACCCGGCGGCGGCGGGCCCCTTTCGGCCCGGGACCTTGACGGGTCGGGGAGCCCGACGTAGGCTGATCGCCTCCGTGTAAGTCGACCGGGTTCTGATCTCGTGACTGCCATGCGGGGATTCGGCCCTCCTCGTCGCGAGCTGTTGGTCGGCGCCGCCGCCGCCCTGGTGACCGCCGCGCTCATCGTCGTGTACCTCCAGCAGCGGTCGGTCGAGCGACAAGAGCAACAGACGACGCTGGTCGTGCAGCAGGTGTGCGAACAGACCGCGATGGTGCTGGCGGCCCGGGTCCGCGAGCTGTTCGGCGCGGCCGTGTTCGAGACCATCGAGGGAATCACCCATCCTGAGATCCGCGCGTTCGATCTCCAGCGCATGGCGCTCGCCTTCAAGGCCGGGCAGCAGCGGCACGTCTACGTCGACAGCTTCTTCTTGTGGCGCAAGGTGGGACAGCAGCACTTCCCGGGCGAGATGCTGTTCTTCCGCCATCCTTCGGAACTCCAGCCGGGCGACGCGATCATCGCGGGGGAGGACGGCGAGCCGCTCGGGGGGCTCTACGTGAACGCGTCGCAGGGATCGGTGATCCTGCGGCTGGCGACCACGTTCGCCCGCGAGCTGCGCTCCTTCGTCGTCGCCGAACGGACCATCGACGGTCAGGACTATCAGATCATCCTCCACTATCTCTGGGACGACGACAGCCGCCAGGAGTACACGACCGTCGTCGGATACGTGGTGGACCTCGCGCTCGTGCGACGGGAGCTGTTCAATCGACTGCAGGAGTCGGAGCTGCCCCGGATTCTCAATCCGGATCCCAGCTTTCCGCGGCTCAGCTTGACGGTGCTGGATGAGCAAGGGGAGCCGGTTCACGGGTCGCCTGCCATCGCCGGGCTCCCGACCGCCAGCGCCACCATCGACCTCGTGTTCTTTCCCGTCGACTCCCTGAAGCCCTGGCTGGTCGCCCAGCCGCTCGGCCGGCGCTGGTCGCTGGTGGTGAGCCCGGCCTCGCCGGTCGTCACCCGTGCGGTGTTTTCCTACTGGCTGCTCGGGGCGGTCGTGTTCCTGATCGTGATCGCCCTGTTCTGCGCGGTGACGCTCGACCGTCAGGAGCAGCGCCTGCTCCAGATGCAATCGGACTTCGTCGCGAACGTGTCACATCAGCTGAAGACGCCGCTGTCGCTGCTGGCGGCGGCATCCGAGACGCTTGATCTCGAGCGCGTCAGGTCCCCGGAGAAGACCCGCCAGTACGCGGGCATCGTGCGCGCTCAGACGGCCCGGCTGTCGGGTCTCGTCGAGCAGATTCTCCACTTTTCACGCACCGACACGACGAACGGCGCCTACCGGTTCGAGCGCCTGGATCTCGCGTCGCTGGTGCGCGACTCGGTCCACAACTTCGCGGCCAGCGTGTCGGACGACGTGGCGTTCCAGTTCGAGAACGGCGGCGAGGTGATTCCGGTCCGCGGGGATCCGACGGCCATCGAGCAGGTCGTCGTCAACCTGCTCGAGAACAGCGTCAAGTACGGGAACGGCCACACCGAGGTTCTGGTGCGGGTGGAGGCGCGCGACGGCGAGGCCGCGATCGTCGTGCGCGATCGCGGGGAGGGCATCGACCGCGCGGACCTGCCGAGGGTCTTCGACAAGTTCTATCGGGGCCGAAACAGTCAGGGTCAGCGCGGGTTCGGGCTCGGCCTGGCGCTGGTGCGCGCCATCACCCACGCCCACCAGGGACGCGTGTCCGTCGAGAGCGATCCGGGTTCCGGCACAGAGTTCCGCGTGTTCATGCCCACGATCCCTGAGGACCAGACCCATGACGGCGCGAGTGCTGGTTGTTGAAGACGAGGCAGAAATGCAGGTCATCCTCCGCGACAACCTCGAGTACGAGGGGTACGAGGTGAGCTCTGCAGCGACCGGGGAAGAAGGGGTCGCGATCGCCTTGCGGGAGCGACCAGACGTGGTGTTGCTCGACCTGATGCTCCCTGGGATGAGCGGGTACGAGGTCTGCCGGAAGATCCGCTCCAATGGGCTCATGACGCCGATCATCATGATCACGGCGAGGAATGCCGAGATCGATCGGATCGCCGGCCTCGAGTTCGGGGCTGACGACTACATCGGCAAGCCATTCAACATTCGCGAGCTGCTCGCCCGGATTCGGGTGCAGCTCCGACACGTCAGCGCCGGCGACAAGGAGCTCAGCGAGTTCGCGTTCGGGAACATCAGCGTCGATCTGAAGACGCGGCAGGTCTGGCGGGACTCACGGCAGCTGAACCTCTCAGCCACGGAGTTCGAACTCCTCCGGTACTTCATCAGCCGCCGCGGCGAGGTGGTCTCGCGGGAGGATCTCCTGACCAATGTGTGGGGCCACAGCACCATGCAGCTGACGCGGACCGTGGACAACTTCGTCGGCAAGCTGCGGCGGCGGCTCGAGGCCGACCCGCGCAACCCGCGATACATCATGACGGTATACGGCAGCGGCTACCGATTTCAGGTCTGAATCGGCGCGCCCCAGCCGCCGCCACCCGCCCTCGCCGGGCCTTCCGCCCTCCCGGGCGGAGCGATGCCGTTGACAATGTCGAGACAATGTTTTGCAGGAACGTGACAACCTCCCTGCCCGCGCCTCGTCTACGATTCGGCTGATTGTCGCCATTCCGGAGCCGGACTCAGCACGTCGACGCGTCGGCCGCCGGGGGCGGGCGCAGCAACACCCGTATCAGCATCCGGCCTTTCTCTGCCGCGGATCCTGGGTCGTTCGGATTCGGTGTCGGAAAGATCGAGCGTCCGTCCAAGGTGAGGCCCAATTTGATTGGGCCGTGGCCCGCAAGCTCGGGGCCATCGACGAACGCGGATTGTTCAAACTCAATGAGGCCCACGTCAAAGGGATGGTGCGCGTAAGCGCGGCGCTTCATGAACCGGAGCTGAGGAGGTTCAGATGAGGGGGAGCAGCATCGTTCGAAGGCTGGCGGTGGTTGCAGCGATCGTGGCACTGCCCCGCGGTCGTCTCCGCGCAGGAAGCCGTGGTGAGCGGGACGGTGGCGGACAGCACGGGCGGCGTGCTGCCGGGGGTCGTGGTCACGGCGGTGCACGAGGCCTCCGGGAACAGCTTCGAGGCGGTCACTGACGGCCAGGGCCGGTATCGGCTCGCCGTCCGCGTCGGGACCTACCGGATCCTGGCGTCACTCCCGGGCTTCGCCACCCTGACCCGGACCGGCCTGGAGCTGCTGGTCGGCCAGCAGGCGGCGGTGAACCTCACGCTGATACCGGCAGCGCTGGAAGAGTCGGTGACGGTGACCGCGGAGGCGCCGCTGGTCGACGTGACCCGCTCGAACCCGGCCGGCAACATCGATCCGCGGCAGATGCAGGAGCTGCCGCTGAACGGCCGGAACTGGATGGACCTGACCATGCTGGCGCCGGGGAGCCGGCAGAATTCGGTGTACGAAACACCGGTGGACGTGTCGGGGTCCAATGTGAACTTCCAGATCAACATCGACGGGCAGCAGGTCACCAACGCGATTGCACTGGGCTTCGGGCAGCCCCGGTTCAGCCGGGATGCGATCGCCGAGTTCGAGTTCATCTCGAATCGGTTTGACGCCAGGCAAGGCCGCACGAGTGGCGTGCAGGTGAACGCCATCACCAAGTCGGGCACCAACACCTTCTCGGGGTCGTTCGCCGGCTACTTCCGCAACGACCGGTTCAATGCCCCCGATCCGGTGGTCGGTGAGGTTCTTCCCTATTCCGACACGCAGCTGAGCGCGACCTTCGGCGGCCCGATCCGGAAGGATCGGATGCACTTCTTCGCCAACTACGAGTGGGAGCGCGAGCCGGCGAGCTTCGCCTACACGACGCCGTACCCCAAGTTCAACGACACCCTGACGGCTCCCCGTCGGGAGGACAAGTACGCCGTGCGGCTGGACTTCCAGTTTTCGCCACAGACCCGCCTGTCGGTACGCGGCGGCAAGTACGCCAACCGGTTCCCGTACGACCCGCGCTACACGGGCGGCTCGGTTCGGACGCCGGCGTCGGCGATCGGCGTCAACCGGAACAGCGAGCAGGTCTTCTTCACGTTCACGCAGGTGCTGAGCAACCGGGCCGTGCACGAGATCAGGGTCGGGCACGACGCCTTCTTCTGGAACCAGTATGCCCATGTGAAGAACCCGAACAGTCTGCCGGGCATGACCCAAGGGTTCGGCGCGCCGGTCATCCTGTTGCGCGGCTTTACGCTCGGCCAGAACCACCGCTTTTCGCCCCAGGAACTTGGGCAGGACGTCACGTCGGTTCGCTATGACCTGACCTACTCGTTGTCCAAAGGGGGGCGTCACGACATCAACCTCGGTGGGGAGTTTCTCCGCGACTTCACGTTCGAGACCGTCTGCCAGGTCTGCATGGGCCTCTATGACATGCGCGGCGGGCCCGTGCCCGCCAACCTCGAGGAATTGATTCCCGATGTTTACGACGTCTCGACGTGGAATCTGAACGCGCTCTCCTCCATCACGCGGTTCTACGAGCGGAGCATCGCCATGGCGTCGTCGACGTACTCTCGACCCACCGGCGCCTCGGGGTTCACGGAGTACGCGCCCCGGAAGGTGTATGCCGGCTGGGTGCAGGACAACTGGACGGTGACGCCGCGCCTGACGCTGAACCTCGGGCTGCGTTACGACCTGACCACCGGGGCCTACGTGGAGTGGGTGGACTTCCCGCCGTTCCTGGAGGGCGGTCGGTCCAACGACACGAACAACTTCGGCCCGCGGCTGGGCTTTGCCTACAGCCTCACGGACCGGACCGTGCTGCGGGGCGGGTACGGCAAGTACTTGGCGGACGTCACGGACCAGCCGGCCATCTTCACGCTCCGCCAGGTCCAGCAGATCCGGCCTCGCATCCTGAACGACGGCCGGCCCGACTTCGTGTCGAACCCGTTCAACGGGCCGGCGCCGACCTACGAACAGGCCACGCAACTGCTGTGCACCAACAACCCGGCGCCCGGGTGTCTGGAGCCGACCCTCGACACGAACTTCGCGGCGAACGACCTGGAGTTCCCGTACAGCTATCAGGGGTCGGTGGGCATGCAGCGGCAGTTGACCGACGACATGGCGCTCGAGATGGACTACGTCTTCACCGCCTCTCGAGCCACGCTGGGCACCGAGAACGTCAACCTGGCCTATGACCCCGACACCGGGGCGAACTACAATTTCGCCGACAAGAGCAAGCGGCCCCATCCGGGTTGGGGCCAGACGAACATCCTCCGCAACCTGGGCAAGTCGAATTACCACGGGCTGCAGGTGTCCCTGAAGAAGCGCCTGAGCAACCGCTGGCAGGCCGCGGCCACCTACCTGCTGTCGGGCGAGTGGCAGTTCGACAACCTGCCGCTGGCCCCCGGGTGCCAGTACCCCACGACCACGCCGTCGCCAGGCGTGTTCAGGTGCGACGTGCCCATCGAGCTGGCGCCGGATGTGTCCGAGAATGCCTACTACCTGACGGGCGCCCAGCGCCACCGGCTGACGCTCAACGGCATCTGGGACGCCGGGTATGGCTTCCAGCTGAGCGGGCTGTACATCTTCGGCGACAACGGATGGGCGACTCCCGACTCGGGTGTGGACGTCCGCCAGGTCGGCACCGGGGCGACCCGCCTGCGCCCGAACGGCACGCTGATCGAGCGCAACAGCTTCGACAGGCAGTCACTCCACCGCGTGGACATGCGCATCCAGCGGCGGTTCAACCTGCCTCGCATGGCGCTCGATGGCATCTTCGAGGTGTTCAACGTATTCAACCGCGCCAACTACCAGGACTTCGTGCTCAACGAAAGCAGCGCCTCGTTCGGGCAGCCCGAGCCCAGCAGCAACATCGCCTACGCGCCGCGCATGCTGCAGCTCGGGTTCCGCGTGACGTTCTAGCAGCCCGTGGCGCACGTTTGGGAGCGCGGAAAAAAGGGGGGGTCTTTTTCCTCGCGGCTTCTGCCCATGAACGAACTTGAACAAGACCCCCGTCCCCTTTTTCTAGGACACCCGGCTGTTGCACCACGGACTGCCGGGCGCGCGAGGTGACACCGGGTCCGACCGGCAGCGCGCCGGCCTCGCTGCCGTCGAACCGCGACAGTCGATCCACGGGGCCGGGGGCGTAACCGCCTCCCGGCCCCGTGTCGATCACGCGTGGTGACCTGCACGCCTTGCCGCTCGCACCACGAGGAACACAGCAGATGAACTGGACAGTGGCAGCCGTGGCAGCGGTCACCGTGCTCCTTGGATCGAGCGCCCCGCCTCAGCCCGTGCCGGCGCCGTTCGACCACGTCCATCTGTTCGTGCCCGACCCGGCCGAGGCGGCCGACTGGTACGTCACGCACCTGGGTGGCACACGGACCGACAGCGGCACGCAGGTGGCGTTCGGCTCGGTGCTGCTCATGTTCCGTCAGGCCGCTGAGACGCAGCCGAGCACCGGCAGTGTCATCGATCGCATCGGCTTCTCGTTTCGTGACCTGGACCGGACGATGACGGAGCTGCAGGGCTCCGGCATGACGGTGCTCACTCCGGCCCGGGACGTTCCTGATGTCTCCTCGCCGCTCAGGGTGGCCTTCATCGAAGATCCCTGGGGCGCGAAGCTCGAGCTGCTCCAGGATCCCGACACGCTCGGCTTTCACTCCGTCTTCCTGCGCTCGCCGGACCCGGATGCCCTGTTTGCGTGGCTCAGCGAGGCGTTTGGGGGAGAGCGCCGCAGGTTGAAGGGACGCTTTGATGGCTTGAAGTACGGAGACGTGTGGGTCATCCCGCAGAAGAGCAACGAACCGATCGCGCCGAGCGCGGGGCGCGTCATCGACCACCTTGGCTGGCGGGCGGCGGACGTGGACGCGACGATCGCGACGCTCGCGAGCCGCGGCGTCACGATCACCACCAATCCCCGCGCGGCCGGCGCGCTCCGCATCGCGTACGTCGAGGGGCCGGCGGGCCTGCGCGTGGAGCTCGTGCAGCGCCCGGCGACACCCGGCGCGGGCGAGACGATACCGGGCGTCGGGCGGCCTTCGCCCGAGACGTTCTCGTTCCTGGAGGGCTACTACCGGCCCTCGGCCACGAGCGGGCCGTCGTTCCCCTCCTGGTCACCCGACGGAACGCAGATCGCGTTCTCCATGGAGGGATCGATCTGGGTCGTGGCCGCGAGCGGCGGCGAGGCGACGCAGGTCACCACGTCGGCGAGCTACGACTCGCAGCCGCAGTGGTCGCCTGACGCCAAGTCCCTCCTGTACTCGGCCGACCTGGGCGCGGCGTCGGAGCTGTTCGTCGTCGATCTCGCGTCGCGCCGGCCCCGGCAGCTGACGAGCTTCGGCCGGATCACCGTCGACCCGCGCTGGTCGCCCGACGGGAAGACGATCGCGTTCGCGTCGGGTCGAACCGGCACCTGGGGAACCGGCGACAGCGTCTACTTCCGGATCTGGACGATGCCGGCCGGGGGTGGACCGGCGGTTGCGGTCACGCGCTCCGCCGCGCCGACCGCCGCGGCCGCTGCGCAAGGCGCCTCCGTGCAGAACGTGCACATCCAGCCGTCGTTCTCCCCGGACGGCCGGTCCCTGCTCTTCATGTCCCGGCATCCACCCGCCACGGGAAGCATCGTCACCGGCAGTGGCTGGATCTGGCAGATCGCTCGGACAGGAGGCGAGCCGCGGCTGGTTCACATCGAGGAGACGCTGTATCAGGCGCGACCCGCGATGTCGCCCGACGGGTCGCGTATTGCCTACATCTCCTCTCGACGCGGAAAGAACACGCTGACCCTCCTCCCCGTCGGTGGCGGCGAGCCGGTCCCGATCGCGTACCGGGCCGCGGAGGAATTCCACCCGGCGTGGTCTCCCGATGGCTCGCAGATCGCCTTCGTCGACAATAGCGACGATGGGGGACTGGCGCTCTGGGTGATTGGCGCGAACGGCGGCGTGGCACGGCGGGTGCCGATCAGCGGCCGGAGGTACGCCTACCCGGCCGGACAGGTGAAGGTGACCATCGTCAATCCGGCCGGTGACGCCGCCGCACGCCTCTACGTTCGTGCGGCGGATGGCAAGTCGTACTTTCCCACGAACTCGTTCCATCGGGTGCAGTCGGCGACCGGGGATCACTACAGTCATGTGGACGGGGAGTTCGTGGTCACGCTGCCGGTGGGACCCGCGACGATCGAGGTGACCAAGGGTCTGGAGTTCGCGCCGGTGACGGAGACCGTCGAGGTGCGCGCGAACGAGACCGCGCGTCTCACGTTCCAACTTCGCCGTATCGCGAACATGTCCGCCGCGGGCTGGTGGAGCGGTGACAACCACGTGCACGGAAACTACGGTGGCATGCTGGGTATCGCCCCGGAGCACCTCGCGCTGATGCAGCGTGCCGAGGACCTGAACGTCGTTCACAACCTGATCTGCAATCGCGACAACAGAATCTTCGACCTGCACCGGTTCGAGGGGAAGCCGAATGCGGTGTCGGGGCCGGGCCGGATTCTCTACTACAGCCAGGAATATCGGCCGAGTCTGTACGGCCACATGGGGCTGCTGAGCTTGAAGCAGCTCGTGTGGCCCTTCTACCACGGTCAGCGAGGCACGGCGCTGGCGGCGAACTTCCCGACCAACGCCGACGCGCTCGACATGGCGCACGCCGCCGGCGGGTACGGTGGCGCGTGGCACCTGTTCAACTACGCGACCGACCCGGCGCTGAACGACTACGCAGGCGCACGCGAGGTCCCGGTCGACGTGGCGCTCGGCAAGACGGACTTCGTCGAGATTCTCTCGCTCTGGAGCGACCAGCTGACGAACGTCAGCGTCTGGTACAAGCTCCTGAACGCCGGCTTCAAGGTGCCGATTACCTCGGGAACGGACGCGTTCCCGAACTTCCACCGCAATCCCGCCATCGGGGGTGTCCGCGTCTACGCACGTGCCGGGCCGCAGCTCACCTACGAAGGATGGATGAAGGCCCTGCTCGCCGGACGCTCGTTCGTGACGAGCGGCCCGTTGCTGCAGTTCGCGGTCGAGGGCCGCGAGCCCGGCGAGACCTTGCGCCTCCCGGAGTCCGGCCTGGTGTCGGTGACGGTGCGCGTGCAGGCAGATTCGATCGTTCCCATGAAGACGCTGAGCATCGTCCGCAACGGCGAGCCGGTCGCGCGTCTCGACCTGACGGGCGACCACCAGTGGTACGTGGAGCTGACGCGCACGATTGAGATCCCGGAAAGCGGCTGGCTGGCGCTGCGCGTCGAAGGCGACGGGCAGCCACATCATCTCGTGATGAAGAGCTCGGTGTTCGCCCACACGGCGCCGGTCTACGTTCAGCGTGGATCGCGACCGACGCGCTCGGTGGAGGCGGCCCGCTACTTCCTCGACTGGATCGACCGCAGCCTTGACACGCTCGAGGCGGACGCGAACTGGAATTCGGCGGCGGACAAACAGCACGCCATCGGCATCTTTCAGCGCGGCCGCGCCGTCTACGAACAGATGCTGAAGGAAAGCGGAGGTCCCTGATGGCTGCCGAGCGGGACGACACCGGGTGTGGTCGACGGCGAGGACACCCGTGCTCGCGCCGCGACGTCCTGAAGCAGGTCGGGATCGTGGGCGCCGCGGCCGTCGTGCCGCTCGAGATTCTCGTGTCCGTGGCGCAGGCGGCGCCCGGTGAGTCGCGGCCGGCGGTCACGGGCCAGGCCTCGCCGACCGTGCCAGAAACGCGTGACACGCTGATGGCCGCCGAGACCGTCACGCTCGCAGCCATCGTCGCGCGGCTCATCCCGACCGACGAGCACGGGCCCGGCGCGGCCGAGGCCCGCGCGGCGCGGTACATCGACCGCGCACTGGGCAGAGGACTCGCGTCCTTTCGGCAGGCCTACGCGTCCGGGCTCGCCGCCGTGGAGAGCTACGCGCAGGCCTCGAAGGGGGCCCCGTTCGCGAAGCTCCCGGCACAGGATCAGGACGACGTGCTGCACGACATGGAGAACAACACCGCCCCGGGTTTCACGCCGGACTCGTCGACGTTCTTCAGCCTGCTCTGGACGCATACGATCCAGGGCACCTTCTGCGATCCGTATTACGGGGGCAACGCGAGCTTCGTCGGCTGGGACCTGATCGGCTACCCCGGCGTCCGCGTCTTTGTGTCGGCCGACGAGCAGCGCATGGGCATCACGCTGGCGCCGAACCACCGGTCGGCGTACGACCACCCGATGTTCTCGAAGGGGCTGTGAGCCATGGCCATCGAGCAGAAGAAGACCGACATCGTGGTGGTCGGCCTCGGCGCCGCCGGCGGCATCGCGGCGCTCCCGCTCGCCCAGGCGGGTCTCGAGGTGATCGGTCTCGAGGCGGGCGCCTGGCTCACCACGCGGGATTTCGCCCCGGACGAGCTGCGGAACAACCTGCGCGGTGAGTCGACCCAGAAGGCGCACCACGAGATTCCGACTCATCGACCGAACGCCTCGGCGCCGTACTCGCCCCGTTTGGCCCGCCATCCGATGATGAACGGGGTCGGCGGCAGCTCGGTCATCTACTCGACGCAGAGCTGGCGCCTCAGCCCCTGGGACTTCAAGGTGGTGAGCGAGACGACGCGGCGATACGGGGCGTCGCGCATCCCGAAGGGCTCGACCGTGGAGGACTGGCCGTTCGGGCTGGAGGAGCTCGAGCCCTACTACGACAAGGTCGAGCGCGCGATCGGCGTGTCGGGCAGGGCGGGCAACATCAACGGGACGATCGATCTGCGCGGCAACATCTTCGAGGGGCCACGCGCGCGCGAGTATCCCATGCCGCCCCTGCGAGGCTCCGGGTTCACCGACCGGCTGGCAGGGGCCGCGCGGACGCTCGGGTGGCATCCGTTTCCTGCGCCGGCCGCCGCCAATTCCCGGCCGTACCAGGGCCGGCCGAGCTGCGTGTACCACGGCTTCTGCTCCGGAGGCGGCTGCCACGTCAACGCGAAGGGCTCGACGGCGGTCACGACGATCCCCAAGGCGCTGGAGACGGGCCGCTTCAAGGTCGTGACACAGGCCCACGTCACGACCGTCGAGGTCGACAAGAACGGTCGCGTGAGCGGCGTGACCTACATCCAGGAAGGGCAGACCTTCTTCCAGCCGGCCAGCGTCGTGCTGATCGCCGGCTACACGATCGAGAACACCCGGATTCTCCTGCTGTCGAAATCGAGCGCGTATCCGCAGGGCCTGTCCAACAACCACCGGCAGGTCGGCAGGCACTTCTTCGACCACAACCGGGGCATGGGTGTGCGGGCCCTGTTTCCGTGGAACCTGAACACGTGGTACGGCCTGCTGGCGCAGGGCGTCGCCGTCGACGACTGGGCGGACGACAACTTCGACCACGCCGGCTTTGATTTCATCGGCGGCGGGAACCTCTACGTCTACCAATCCCGACGACCCCTCGCAGCTGCGAACATGCCCACGTTCGGCATGGCCCCGACGTGGGGGAGCGGCTGGAAGTCCTTCGTCAAACAGAACGCCGACCGCTGGACCACCGGGATGATCCAGAAGACGACCCTGCCCTACGAGGACAACTATCTCGACCTCGATCCCACCGTGAAAGATCCGCTCGGGTACCCGGTCTGTCGGATCACGGCTGAATACAAGGACAACGAGCGGAAGGTCGCCGACTTCATGCAGCGGAAGATGGTCGAGTGTTTCATGGCGGCGGGCGCGATCAAGACGCTCGTGAATCCGATGGGCCCGATGCAGCTGTCGACCCACTCCTACGGCGGCACGCGCATGGGCGACAACCCCGACACGAACGTCGTCGATCGGTGGGGATTCTCGCACGAGGCGCCGAACCTCGGCGTCCTCGGCGCGTCGGTGATGGGGACCAGCGGTTCACGCAACCCGACGCTCACCGTCCAGGCGCTCGCGTGGCGGACGGCCGAGCGCCTGGTCAGGCACTGGAAGACCATCTCGGAATGAGACCGCGACTGTCTCGGCGCTTCGTCAACAGTGGCCAGGAGGAGTGACATGAGGTCCTCAGCGTGGAAATCCTGTCTGGGAATCGTTCTCGGCACCACCATCATCGTCAGCGTCGTCCTGATGGTGCCGGCCTCCGCCGACCAGATTCCCCCGGGGTGGAAGGCGCACAACATGAAGCCGATCGGGTACAGCGGGCTGAACGGGATCGGCGAGTCGTTCAAGCTGGCCATCAAGCAGGTGAACGGCCGCTGGTATCTGTACATGGGACACTTCGCCCATCGCGGCTGGACGATCCTGGACGTGACCGACCCGACGAACCCGACGGTCGCCAAGTTCATCCCGGGCCCCGAGAACACCTCCACCTTCCAGATGGAACTGCACGACAACATCATGATCACGTCGCTCCAGCGCTCGTCGGCGAACTGGGGTGCCGATCCGGACAAGCCGTACTCGGAAGGCGTCCTCATCTGGGACATCAGCGATCCCGTCAACCCGAAGCAGCTCTCGCACTGGAAGACCGGAAGCACCGGCGTCCATCGCATCGGCTACCCGGGGGGCCGGTACGCCAATCTGGCGGCGAACATGCCGGGTTACGAAAGGCAGATCCTGGTGTTTCTGGACATCAGCGATCCAAAGAACCCGAAAGAGGCGGGGCGCTGGTGGCTGCCCGGACAGAAGGAGGGGGAGACGTCCACCGAGCCCTTTGGCAGCCTGCACGGGCCGGCCTACATCGAGGGCAACCGGGCGTACCTGGGGTATGGCCCGTCGGTCGTGATCCTCGACATCAGCGACATCTCGAAGCCGACGCTGATCGGGCGCCTCAACTTCAGCCCGCCGTTCGGCGGGCTTGTCGTGCACGACGTCCTGAAGATCCCGGGCAAGGACCTGCTCTACGCGCACGGCGAGGGAACCGGAGGCGGCGACCGGTTGGACGGCCCGCCCACCTGCGCCGCGCCGGTCTACCTGGACGCCATGGTGGACATCTCGGACCCGACCAGGCCGCGGTTCATGTCACAGTTCCCGCTGCCGGCGCCGCCACCCGACGAGCCCTACACCAGCTTCTGCGACAAGGGCGGCCGGTTCGGACCGCACAACACGAACCTCGAATATCACCTGCCGGACGTGGAGAAGCAGGGCGATCTGATCTACGACACCTACTTCAACGCGGGCCTGCGGATCTACGACATCCAGGATCCGCGGCTGCCGAAGGAGGTGGGATGGTTCATCCCGCCGACGCCGACCAAGCGCGGGACCCCGATCCCCGAAGGGAAACTGGTCCAGCAGACCGAAGACGTGCTCGTCGACACGCGCGGGAACATCTACATCACCGACAAGCAGTGGGGCGTGTGGATCCTCCGGTACACCGGTCCGGGCCAGCCCGCACCGACGGCCAAGTAAGAAGGGGGAGGTGTTCTGTGAGCAATCCACTGGTGACAAGGAGCCTGACGGGGTCTCGGCGGCTACTCGGCGCCTGCGTGACGCTGGTGCTGGCCGTCGCGACAGCGCCGGCGCAGGCCCAGCAGGTCCCGCAGGGCTTTGAGGCCGACAACGTCGAGGCCGTCGGCTACAGCGAGCTGGACGGCCGCCCGGGGTTCAAGCTCGCGATTCGCGAGGTCGCCGGCCGCTGGTACATGTACATGGGTCATCTCTGGCATCGAGGGTGGTCCATTGTCGACGTCACGGACCCCAAGGCGCCCAAGGTCGTGAAGTTCATCCCGGGACCGGAGAACACCTGGACGATCCAGATGGACCTCCATGGCAACACCATGATCACGGCGCTCCAGCGGATCTCGGAGAGCTGGGGCGGCGACCCGGCCAGGCCCTTCGACGAGGGGTTCCTGATCTGGGACATCTCGGATCCGGTGAATCCCAAGAAGCTGGGGCAGTGGAAGTCGGGCAAGACGGGCACGCACCGGAACGGCTACCCCGGGGGCCGCTACGTGCACGCGGCCGCGTCGGGCTACGCCATCGTCGACATCAGCGATCCGGCCAGGCCCGTCGAGGTCTCACGCATGCCCGAGGTCACCGGAACTCACGGCCCCCCGCAGGTCGCGGGCAATCTGGTCTACGTGCCGGCCGGCGGCGACATGGTGATTGGCGACATCACCGACGTGACGAAGCCGAAGGTCATCGGGCGCCTTCCCTTTGGCCCGCCGTTCAAGGGGGTCCACACCGTCGTGCCGATCCCCGACCGCAAGGTCGCGATCGTCAACTCGGAGGCGATTGCCGAACGGTGCCAGGAACCGCTCAACCATACCTCCATGGTGGACGTGTCCGACCCGGCCAAGCCGGTCCTGCTGTCGGTGTTTCCTCTTCCCGTTCCGCCGCCGGGCGCGCCCTACACGGACTTCTGCGACAAGGGCGGACGGTTCGGCCCGCACAACCTGAACCAGCACCAGAACCACCCCGACGTCGAGAAGCAGGGTGACCTCGTGTACGTGACGTACTTCAACGCGGGGCTGCGGATCTACGACATCAGCAACCCACGCCTGCCGCGAGAGGTCGGCTCGTTCGTCCCGCCCGATCCGGTCAAGCGCTACGGCACGTTTCCGGCGGACACGCTGGTGACGCAGACCGAAGACGTGCTGGTCGATCGGCGCGGGTACATCTACATCACGGACAAGAACCAGGGGCTCTGGGTGCTCCGGTACACGGGGCCGCGCCGTTCGTCGAGTCAGTAGAAGCTGTTCTGCAGCCGGCGGTAGGCCAGGACAGGTCGCGTTGGGGGGGTGGCGTGCGCCAGCCCCCTGTCGCTTGTCAAGCCAGGAAGGAGCGTGCCATGGACAGAGGGCGTCGACAGGGTCCTCGGAGGCGACAGTGTCGCGTGGCGGTCGCGGCTGCGCAGTTGGCGCTCATGGCGCTCGCTGTCAGTGCATGTGGACAGCAAGTCCTCACGGGCTACGTCGCCGACCAGGTCAGCGTGGTGGGTTACAGCGATCTGGATGGCCGGCCCGGGTTCAAGCTGGCCATCAAAGAGGTGAACGGCCGGTGGTACCTCTACATGGGTCACCTCTGGCATCGTGGCTGGACGATCGTCGATGTGACCGACCCGGCACGGCCCACCGTGGCCAAGTTCGTCCCGGGCCCGGACAACACGTGGACGATCCAGATGGACCTGCACGACGACATCATGATCACAGCCCTGCAGGGCTTTTCGAAGGAATGGGGCGCGGACCCCGACAAGCCGTTCGACGAGGGCGTGCTCATCTGGGACATCAGCGATCCGGTGAACCCGACGCAGCTCGGGCATTTCAAGACCGGAGGCCGCGGAACCCACCGCAACCAGTATCCGGGCGGTCAGTACATGCACCTGGCGGCGAACATGCCGGGCTACCAGGGCCAGATCTACGTGATCGTCGACATCAGCGACCCGGCGAATCCGACGGAAGCCGGCCGCTGGTGGGTGCCGGGCCAGCACACCGCGGGAGGCGAGACGTCGTCGGAGAACTACTCGATCCACGGGCCGCCGCACATCGCCGGCAACCGGGCGTACCTCCCGTATCAGGCGGCCGGGATGATCATCCTGGACATCAGCGACGTCTCGAAGCCGACGCTGATCGGGCAGCTCGACTTCAACCCGCCGTTCCGCGGCGCCGTGCACACGGTGGTGCCGATTCCGGAACGCCAGCTGGCGTACACCAACTCGGAAGCAATCGCCGAGTCGTGCGCCGAGCCGCTCAACCAGGCGTCCCTGGTGGACATCTCGGATCCGTCCAAGCCAAGGCTGGTTTCCATCTTCCCGGTTCCGGAGCCGCCGGGCGGGTCGCCCTACGCCGACTTCTGTGACAAAGGCGGACGGTTCGGGCCGCACAATGTGAACCAGAACCTGCACAGTCCCGACGTCGAGCCGCAGGGCGATCTGATCTATCTCACGTACTTCAACGCGGGCCTGCGCATCTACAACATCGCCGACCCGGAGCAGCCTCGCGAGGTGGGCTATTTCATCCCGCCCGATCCGCAGGAGCGGATCGGTCCGATTCCAGTGGAGAAGCTCGTCGTCCAGACCGAGGACGTGCTGGTGGATCGCCGGGGCTACATCTACATCACCGGCAAGAACGAGGGACTCTGGATTCTCAGGTACAACCGCCCGGGGTCTGAGCCGACGCAGTGATGGCGTCGCGGAGGCTGGAGATGAGGCCGTGGCCTCCAAGAGACTCTGCGTCCCGTCCGCGGTCCCGCTATCGGGGCACGACAACGACAGGAGGGGGGAGATGAAGTCGAACATGGCCAGGTCCGCGCTGAGGGTGGGACTCGCGACGGCCGTCGTAATCGGGGCCGTCGCGCTCGCCGCCCGGTGGGACGCGGGCGCGCAGCAAGTGCCGCCGGGTTGGACCGCCGAGCGCATGAAACCGATCGGGTACAGCGACCTGGACGGACGGGGCGGCGCCTTCAAGATGGCGATCAAGGAGGTGGACGGGCGCTGGTACCTCTACATGGGTCACCTCTGGCACCGCGGCTGGAGCATCGTGGACGTGACGGACCCGACGGCGCCCAAGCTCGTGAAGTTCATCCCGCATTTCCAGGCGAACACCTGGACGATTCAGATGGAGCTTCACGACAACATCATGATCACCGCGCTCCAGCGCGCGCAGACCGGCTGGGGCGGCGACCCGGACAAGCCGTTCGATGAAGGCGTCCTCATCTGGGACATCAGCGATCCAGTCAACCCGAAGAAGCTCTCGCACTGGAAGACCGGCGCCAACGGCACGCACCGCAACTGGTACGCCGGCGGCAGGTACATGCACCTGGCGGCCAACAAGCCGGGCTACCAGGGGCAGATCTACGTCATCGTCGACATCGGCGATCCGAAGAACCCGAAAGAGGTCGGGCGCTGGTGGATGCCGGGCCAGCACACGGCCGGCGGCGAGACCTCGCCCTATCCGATCTCCCTTCACGGTCCGCCGTACGTCGTGGACGACATGGTGTACCTCGGCTACGGATCGGCGGTCGTCATTCTCGACATCAGCGACGTGTCGAAGCCCAAGCTGGTCGGGCGCCTCGACTTCAGTCCGCCGTTCAAGCCGGGCGGCACCGCCGTGCACGGCGTCATGCCCGTGCCCGGCAAGCCGCTCCTCATCGCCAACTCGGAGGCCGGCGCCGAGATGTGCCAGGAACAGCTCAACCACACGTCGATCGTCGACATCTCGGATCCGACCAAGCCACGGCTGCTGTCGCTGTTCCCGCTGCCCGTGCCGCCGAAGGACGCGCCCTTCACCGACTTCTGCGACAAGGGCGGCCGGTTCGGTCCCCACAACCTGAACCAGGAGCAGCATCTGCCCGATGTCGAGAGACAGGGCGACCTGGTGTACGTGACCTACTTCAACGCCGGACTGCGCATCTACGACATCCGCAATCCACGGCTGCCGAAGGAGGTCGCCTGGTTCGTGCCACCGACACCGCCGACGCGCGTCGGCCCGATCCCGACGACGAAGCTCGTCACGCAGACCGAGGACGTGCTGGTCGATCGGCGCGGGAACATCTACATCACCGACAAGCAGTGGGGCCTGTGGGTGCTGCAGCACACGGGACCAGGAGCCACGACGACGCCGACGGGCCGGCCGGGCCGGTGACGGGCGGATGGCCGAGCTCGAGAGACATCGGACTGGAGGGTGAGATGAGAGCGAGGGTGGGGAGATCTGTCCGGGCGATGTTGGGGGCGGCCGCGCTCGCGGGCGCCGTCGGGCTGGTCACGCCGCGCGGCGTGGGCGCGGACCAGATCCCCGCAGGATGGGCCGCGAACAACATGGAGGCGATCGGCTACAGCGATCTCGATGGTCGCAACGGCGCCTTCAAGATGGCGATCAAGGAGGTCAACGGGCGCTGGTACCTCTACATGGGGCACCTCTGGCATCGCGGATGGACCATCGTCGACGTGACCGACCCGGCGAACCCGAAGGTCGCGAAGTTCATTCCCGGCCCGGACAACACCTTCACGATTCAGCTGGATCTTCACGACAACATCCTGCTCTCGGCCCTCCAGCGCATCATTCCCGGGTGGACCGACGATCCATCCAAGCCGTTCGAGGAAGGCCTGCTCATCTGGGACATCAGCGATCCGGTGAACCCGACGCAGATCTCGCACTGGAAGACGGGCCGCGGCGGGACGCACCGGAACTCGTATCCGGGCGGCAACTACGCGTACCTGGCGGCGGGCATGCCCGGCTTCCGGGGAAACATCTTCGTCATCCTCGACCTCAGCGACCCGAAGAACCCCAAGGAGGCGGGCCGCTGGTGGATGCCGGGCCAGAAGGAAGGAGAGGCGCCGAGCCCGGTCCCCAGCGCGCTGCACGGACCACCCGTGGTCGTCGGCAACACGGCCTACATCGGCTACGCGCCCGCGGTCGTGATCCTCGATATCACGGACAAGACGAACCCGAAGCTGATCGGTCGCCTCGACTTCAGCCCGCCCTTCATCCTGGCTGGCAGCCAGGCGGTCCACAGCGTCTCGGTGGTTCCCGGCAAGCCGCTGCTCGTGGCGAACTCGGAGGCCAGCGCGGAAGGCTGCGACATCGATCCGCTCAACCACGTGTCGGTGGTCGACATCGAGGACCCCGCCAAGCCACGGCTGATGTCGGTGTTCCCGCTGCCGGTGCCGCCACCGGGCGCCCCGTATACGAGCTTCTGCGACAAAGGGGGGCGCTTCGGTCCGCACAATCCGAATCAGCACTGGCATTCGCCCGACGTCCAGCAGTCGAGCGATCTCTTCTACATGACCTACTTCAACGCGGGCCTGCGGATCTTCGACATCAGGGACCCGCGGCAGCCGAAAGAGACCGGGTGGTTCATCCCGCCGCAGCCGACCAAGCGCGTCGGGCCCATTCCGGTGAAGAGCCTCGTGACGCAGACCGAAGACGTGCTGGTCGACCGGCGCGGCTATATCTACCTCACCGACAAGCAGTGGGGGCTCTGGGTGGTCCGGTACACGGGGCCCGGCGCGCCGGTGCCCAGCGGCGATCAGGCGCCCGGGCATTGACGCCGCACGCGTGTGGCGGGTCCCGAAGCGGCACGCCGAACGCTGCGCCGGGTGGGCGGCCCAGAGCTTGAGGCCTCGGTCCGCAACACCTGTTCGAGTTGGCGGCGGCCGTGCTCGCACACCCGTGGTCCGGCGGTCGGGCGCCACCCATCGGGGCTCGGCGACGAAGACTATGTTGACATTGTGGAGACATTCTTTTGCAGGAACGTGACAACCGCCCTACCCCCGCCTCGTCTACGATGATCGTGACCGTCGCCATTCCGTAATCGGGCTCTGCGCGCGGCGCGTCGGCGGCTGCCCATCAGGAGCAAGCGTCCGGTTGGGCAGCCTTTCTCGTCGCGGATCTTCGGAGTCGTGCGGATTCACCGAAAGACCGAGCTTCCGGCCTAAGGAGATGCCCAATGAGGACCGATCGATTACTGGACTGGTGTTCTGTAGCGGCGTCACTCCTCACGTGCACTCTCGTGCTCGCGCCGTCGCGGGCGGTGGCGCAGACCACGACCGGCACGATCCTCGGGACCGTCACCGACTCGAGCGGGGCCGTGCTGCCCGGAGCCACGGTGACGATCACGAGCCCAGAGACCGGACAGGTCCACACCGTCGTCACCGGCAACCAGGGGCGTTACCGGCTGCCGCAGCTCTCGGTCGGCACGTACGACGTCCAGGCCGAACTGATGGGCTTCCAGTCGCAGGTCCGCCGCAACCTGCCGCTCACGGTCGGCGGTGAGATGGTCATCGACTTCGCGCTGGGCCTCGGAGGCATCGAAGAAGTCATCGAAGTGACGAGCGAGGCGCCGATGGTCCAGACGACATCCACCGAGGTGGGCGCGCTGGTCGATGAGCGGATGATCCGTTCCCTTCCCCTGAACGCGCGCGACATCCAGCAACTCGCCATCCTGCAGCCTGGCGTCCAGCAGAACAACTACCACAACTTCGGCACGCAGATGGTCGTCAGCGGCACCCGCCCGCAGAACAACCGGTTCCTGCTGAACGGCGTCGACACGACGTTCAGCTTCACGACCTCACCGGTCAGCGCGGCCGGGATCATGATGGGGGTCGAGGCCGTCCAGGAGTTCAAGCTGCTCGTCGGCCAGTACAGCGCCGCGTACGGCGAAAAGTCGGGCGGCGTGTTGAACACGGTGACCAAGGCCGGCACGAACGAGTTCCACGGCAGCGTCTACGAATTCCATCGCAACGACAAGTTCGACGCCAAGAACTACTTCGACCAGGGCGATCCGCCGCCGTTCAACCGGAACCAGTTCGGCGTGTCGATCGGCGGCCCGATCGTCCGGGGGCGCAGCTTCTTCTTCGCGAACTTCGAGGGATTCCGGCAGCGCCTGGGTCTGTCGCACCTCGCGGTGGTCCCCGACGATCGCGCGCGGGAGGGGTACTTACCCGACCCGGCCAACCCCGGCGGCGAGATCCACGTGGGCATCGCCCCGCAGGTCCAGCCCTACCTCGCGCTGTTCCCGAAAGCCAACGGACGGAGTTTCGGCGACGGCACGGCGCAGTTCTTCAGCAACCCGAAACAGGAGATCGACGAGCACTACTTCACGACCCGGCTCGACCACCGGCTGAGCGACGCCGATTCGCTCTACGGGGTCTACACCGGAGACTGGTCCGAGGAGTTCACGCCGACGCAGAACCCGAACTTCGCCGACCATCGAACCTACAACAAGCACATCTTCAGCGCCCAGAACATCCACACGTTCTCGCCGAATCTCATCAACACGACGCGGGTGGGGTTCAACAAGAGCTACTACTTCTTCAGGACGGACACGCTCGTCGACGTCGATCGGTCGCTGTACTTCGTCCCAGATCCCTTCTATGCGCCGACCGACAACGGACAGTTCGGCGTCGTGTCGATTACGGGCCTCAAGGGCCTGGGGCAGACATCGACGGGCGTGAACATCACGCCCCGCTGGTTCGACTATCGCATGCTGAGCCTCAACAGCGACTTCAACTACCTGCGCGGCGCCCATTCCTGGCAGTTCGGGTTCCTGTACAAGCGAACGTGGGATGACACCGTCGTCGCCAATCCGAACAGCCGGGGCAATTTCACGTTCCTGAGCCTGCGGAGCTTCATGCAGGGCCAGCCGCGGCTGTTCTCGGTCTACGTTCCGGATGAATCCGTCCTGGAGCGCAACTGGCGCCATCACCTGTTCGGCGCCTACGTGGAGGACAGCATTCGCTTGCGGAACCTCACGCTGAACCTCGGCGTGCGGTACGAGACGCTGGTCGGGCCGTCGGAAGCGAATGGTCGGGTCAGCAACCTCCGCGGTGGCTTCCTGGATCCGGCTCCCACGGTGGGCAAGCCCTACTTCAAGCAGCCGCGCAACCTGATCTCGCCCCGAGCCGGATTCAACTGGGATCCGTCCGGAGACGGCCGCGTGAGCATCCGGGGCGGCGGGGCCATCTTCTACGACCAGATCAACAACTGGTACTACTTCCTTCAGGCGCCCGGCAGCGCTCCGTTCTCCCGGAACGTCACGCTCATCAACCCGCCGTTCCCGAACGCCCTCGCGGCGATCCCGCCGACGAGCCTGCCGGACTTCAACGCGGTGCAGTACGACGCCAAGGCGCCGACGAAGTACTCCTTCGACCTGACCATGCAGCGGGAGCTCGGGGGCGCGATGTCACTGATGGTGGCCTACGTCGGGTCCCAGAGCCGCAACAACGGCCGGAGCGGCAACCAGAACCTGTACGAGCCGGAAATCCTTCCGGACGGCACGAAGTTCTGGCCGGCAGGTCTGAACCAGCGACCGAACCCGAACTTCCGCCAGATCGGGATGATCATCTTCGACGCCAGAACGTCGTACAACTCCTTCCAGGCCACCTTGGAGCGACGGTCCGCCCAGGGGCTGGCGTTCCGGATGAACTACACCTTCGCCAAGTGCACCGACGACATCTCGAATGAATTCGGCGGCGGGTCGCTGAACGGCGGGTCCGCGGTGCAGGACACCAAGGACCGAGCGTCCAGCCGCGGCCCGTGCTCGTTCAACGCCGAGCAGACGGTCAACATCACGACGACGTGGAACCTGCCAGGACGGAATCTCCAGGGGATCGCCGGGGCGCTGTTCGGCAACTGGCAGTGGAGCACCATCACGACCATCCAGAGCGGCATGCCCTTCGAGCTGGGGCTGGGTTTCCACAACTCCCGTCAGGGACAGCTCGGGTCCGGTCCCGACCGCCCGAACTGGGCGCCGGGGTGCGACGCGGACAATGCCATCCAGGGCGGACCCGACCAGTACTTCGATCCAATGTGTTTCGTTCCCGCCGAGCCGGGGTTCCTCGGCAACGTGCCGTCAAGAGTTCTGCGGGGGCCTGGCTTGCTGACGAGTGACTGGTCACTCGCGAAGACGGCCAATCTCGGCAACGGGCGCCGCCTCGAAATCCGGGCCGAGGTGTTCAACGTCTTCAACCGGTCGAACTTCGCCGTTCCGGCGTCCACCCTCTTCCAGAACCGGGACACGAGAATCGGCTCGGCCGGCCTGATCACGCGCACGATCACGCCCTCGCGTCAGGCGCAGTTCGGCGTGAAGTTCATGTTCTGAACCGGATGACCACGGGGCGCGGGGCCTCCACCGCCCGGGAGGCCCCGCGACCATCCTCGAGAACGGTACGGGCGGGTCCGTCGACCGCACCGCATCGCGGAAGCACCGACATGAACACACTCGGCGGCGCAGCGCTGGCGTTGTTCGCCGTTCTCCTGCCACCGAACGGAGGTCTCTACGTCCTGCGGCACACCGGGCTGAAAGCCAAGGGGCCCTCGGCGGATCCGCGCCCAGACCTGGAAACCGATTTCGTCCAACGGAAGAAGAGGTGCTCTGTGAGCAGAAGGCCGATCGTGCCACGAAATCGTGACCGCTCGCGTGCGGACTCTGGGCCACACCGTCGGCGCCTGATGCGGCCGCGTCTGGCCGCCGCCGTCGCGGCCGGTCTGCTCCTGACTGGCGCCCAGAGGATCCTCGACGCTCAACAGCTGCCGGCGGGCGTGTTGAGCGCCAACGTCGAGGCGGCGGGCTACAGCGAGCTGGACGGACGGCCCGGCTTCAAGCTGGCCATCAAGGAAGCGAACGGCCGCTGGTATCTCTACATGGGACATCTCTGGGATCACGGCTGGACGATCGTGGACGTGACGGAGCCCACGACCCCGCAGGTCGTCAAGTTCATCCCGTACGAGAGCCCGAACGCCCAGAACAGCTGGACGATCCAGGTGGACGTCGTCGGCAACCGGATGATCACCAACGCCGCGTCGGCCGGGTTCGAGCAGGGCGATCCCAGCAAGCCGCACGACACCAAGGTGCACATCTGGGACATCAGCGATCCGGTCAACCCCACACAGATCGGCGAGTACGAGATGGCCACCCACCGGAACGGTCTGGTGGACGAGAACACCATGCACCTGGCGGCGACGCCGCCGGGCTACGAGGGGAACATCAACCTCATCGTCGACATCAGCGACCCCGCGCACCCGAAGGAGGTGGGCCGCTTCTGGTTCCCGGGCCAGCACACGGGCGGTGGCGAGAAGCCGTCAGAGCCGGGGATCGCGCAGCATGGCCCCCCCAACGTCGTCGGCGACACGGCCTACATCGGGATGGGATCGGCTGGCGTGGCCATCGTCGACATCGAGGATCCCGCAAAGCCGAAGATGATCGGCAACCTCGATTTCGCCCCGCCGTTCAAGAGCGGGATGACGAGCCTGCACAGCGTGGTGAAAGTCCGGAACAAGCCGCTGCTCGTCGTGAACTCCGAGGCCGGGCCCGAGATGTGCGAGGGCCCGTTGAACTTCGCGGGGATCGCGGACATCACGGACCCGACGAAGCCGACGCTGATCTCGCTGTTCCCGCTGCCGGTGCCCCCGCCCGGCCTTCCCTACACCGATTTCTGCGACAAAGGCGGCCGGTTCGGCCCGCACAACCTGAACCAGAACCAGCAGAGCCCCGATGTCGAGCCGCAGGACGATTTGGTCTACCTGACCTATTTCAACGCCGGCCTCCGCATCTACGACATCAGCAATCCACGCCTGCCGAGGGAGGTCGGCTACTTCATCCCGCCCGAGCCCACCAGGCGGTACGGGCCGAACCCGACCACCAAACTGACCATCCAGACCGAGGACGTGCTGGTGGATCGCCGCGGCTACATCTACATCACGGGGAAGAACGAGGGTTTGTGGATTCTGAAGTACACGGGCCCGCGGCCCTCGGGGACTCGCTAGTGCGCGGGCGGTCCTGAGACACGAGGTGCGACATGAGGAGGTACGTGACCGCGGACTGGCCGCTCAAGCGGACCCTGTGTGTTCTCGCGATCGTGGTGTTCGCGGTTCAGTGGAGGCCAAGGGCGGACCAGATCCCGCCCGGCTGGACCGCGGACAACATGACGGCGGTGGGGTACTCCGATCTGGATGGCCGGGGTGGTGCGTTCAAGATGGCCATCAAGAACGTCGGGGACAAGTGGTACCTCTACATGGGGCACCTCTGGCATCGCGGCTGGACGATCGTCGACGTGACGGATCCGACGGCGCCGACGATGGTGAAATTCATTCCGTGGCCCCAGGAGAACACCTGGACGCTCCAGATGGAGGTCCACGGCAACCTCATGATCACGGCTCTCGAGCGCGCCATGGGGAGTGGCTGGGGTGGTGATCCAGACAAGCCCTTCGACGAGGGCGTCGTCATCTGGGACCTCAGCGATCCGGTGAATCCGACACAGCTGGCCCATTGGAAGACGGGAAGCACGGGAACGCATCGAAACGGGTACCCGGGCGGCAGATACGCGTACCTGGCGGCCAACATGCCGGGGTTCCAGGGTTACATTCTGGTCATTCTCGACATCAGCGATCCACGGAAGCCGCGGGAAGCAGGCCGGTGGTGGCTGCCCGGCCAGAAGGAGGGTGAGCCGCCGATCGAGTCAGGCATCCCGGGAGTCCCCAACGGTCTGCATGGTCCGGCCATCATCGACGGCAACCGGGCCTATCTCGGCTACGGACCTGCGGTGGTCATTCTGGACATCAGCGACGTTTCGAAGCCGGAGCAGATCGGTCGCCTCGACGTCAGCCCGCCCTTCGGGCTCGGCATGGTGGCCGTGCACGACGTGCTGCTGATCCCCGGAACGAGCCTGCTGTTTGCGAATTCCGAATCGGTGGCGGGCGACTCGCCGGCTTCTGCCTCGTGCGATGAGCCGGCGCTGATGGCGGCGCTCATCGACATCAAGGATCCGACCAGCCCGCGGCTCGTCTCGCTGCTGCCGACGCCCAGGCCGGCCGACGATGCGCCATACAGGAGCTTCTGCGACAAGGGTGGCAGGTTCGGGCCCCACAACACGAACCTCGGCTACCACTCGCCAGACGTCGAGCCGCAGGGAAACCTGCTCTACGTCACCTACTTCAACGCCGGGCTGCGGGTCTTCGACATCGCGAACCCGCGCATGCCCAGAGAAGTCGCCTGGTTCATTCCGCCCACCCCGCCGAAGCGTGTCGGACCGATTCCGTCGGGCCGACTGGTGACCCAGACGGAGGATGTCCTCGTGGATCGGCGTGGCTACGTGTACATCACGGACAAGCAGTGGGGGTTGTTCGTGCTGCGCCTGACGGGAAGGTGAGACACGGCTTCAGGCGAGGCATCGGGTCGCTATACCAGGGGCTTTGGATCGCACGATACGCGGGGCCGGCCGCAGCCTCGGGTCAGTGGAATCAGGAAGCCCGGGCGCGGGTTGAACAGGAGGAGCAACCATGCAGGCAGTCAGATCGAGCAGGTCAACCGTTGCCGCGCTGCTGTGCGGCGCCGGACTACTGTCGCTGCTCGCGTGTAGTTCGCAGTCGGCCGCTGTGGCGACATCCGGCGCGCAGAACGTCCCCGCGGGGTACGCCGCCAGCAACGTCGACGTCGTCGGGTACTCGGACGTCGACGGTCGGCCTCCGTTCAAGCTCGCGATCCGCGAAGCCGGCGGCAAGTGGTACCTCTACATGGGGCACCTGTGGGACCGGGGCTGGACGATTCTCGACGTCACCGATCCGTCGACGCCTCAGATGGTCAAGTTCATTCCCGGGCCGGAGAACACCTGGACGATTCAGATGGAACTGGCCGAGGACAAGATGATCACCGCGGTGCAGCGCGGTGGAGCGGGCTGGGGAACGGATCCGGACAAGCCGTTCGACGAGGGATTCCTGATCTGGGACATGAGTGATCCGGTCAACCCGAGAAAGCTGGGCCAGTTCCATACCGGGGGCACCGGCACGCACCGGAACTTCTATGCGGGGGGCCGATACGTGCACCTGGCCGCGGGCGCGCCCGGCTACGACGGCCAGATCTACATGATCGCCGACATCAACGACCCGGCCAACCCGGTCGAGGTGGGTCGGTGGTGGGTGCCGGGCCAGCACACGGCCAAGGGCGAGACGCCGTCGGAACCGGGCGTCTCGCTGCACGGACCGCCGTACGTGGCCGACAACCTGGTCTATCTCTCGTATGGCGCCGCCGGGATGGTAATCCTGGACATCAGTGACGTGTCCAAACCGAAGCTGGTGGGACAGGTGGACTTCACGCCACCGTTCCTCGCGAACATCGGCGTCCACAGCGTGCTGCCGATTCCGGATCGGCACATCGCGCTCACCAACTCGGAGAGCATCGCGGAAGACTGCCAGGAAACCCTGAATCAGGCGTCGATCGTCGACATCTCGGATCCCTCGAAGCCGACCCTGCTGTCCCTGCTGCCGCTGCCGACGCCGCCGCCCGGATCGCCGTACGCGGACTTCTGCGGCAAAGGGGGCCGCTTCGGGCCGCACAACGTGAATCACCACCAGCACAGCCGGGACGTGCAGCAGCAGCGGAACCTGCACTACCTGACGTACTTCAACGCGGGCCTGCGGATCTTCGACACGACCGATCCCCGTCAGCCGACCGAGGTGGGTTACTTCATTCCGCCTGAACCGACGCAACGCTACGGTCCCGTGCCGAAGAACAAGCTGGTCCTGCAGACCGAGGACGTGCTGGTCGACCGGCGAGGCTACATCTACATCACCCAGAAGAACCAGGGGCTGTGGATCCTGAAGGGCACGGGGCCGGCTGCGGAAGGGCAGCGCATCACCAGCTAGGTGTGGGTGTGCGCCCGGACTCGGGGACGAGGCGGGGTGCCGGGAGAGGAGGACCGGCACCCCAGGGGGAGGAGAATCGACTAACGCTCGACGACGATCGTCACCGGGCTGATCAAGCGGATCGTGACCGTCGCGCCGGCGGGCAGCGTCGCCGCGTTGCGGTCGCCGCTCATCACGGCCGCTGTGCCGGCCCCAGCGCCCGTGGCGCCGCCAATCACGGCGCCCTTCGTGCCCCCGAAGATCGCGCCGAGGATCGCGCCGCCCACCGCGGCGCCGCCGATCTTCGCCACGCTCTCGTTCGACGGCGGCTCGCCATCACGGTAGATGGAGTCCGTCTGGATCGGCACGCGGGTCATGTCGCCCAACACCAGCGTGTGGAACCGCACGCCGAGGCGCGCGCGCTCCTTGATCTTTCCGCCACGCTCGACCGCCGTGACCGTGCCGAGCGCCCGCGTCCCGGCCGGCACGGCCACTCGTCCGGCCACCATGACGTCACGCGTCACCCGCGCCTCGACCGGATCCTCGATCCGCGCCGTCTCGGTGCTCACCGAGGTCTCGACTTGAAGGCCCAGCACCGAGTCGGACGAGACGATCAGCTCTTCGTAGACCGGTCCTCGATCGTACGGCTCGACCTCCACCGGTAGCCCGACCTGGGCCGGTGCGCCGAGGGTCACCGCGACCGCCGGCGGCTCCGGCGCCGCCTCGCGGGACGGCCACGGCGCCTCGAGTCCGCGGACCTGCGGCGCCGCCTCAGGCGCGCGACGCGCTTCGGCGCGCGGCGCGGGCGTCCGCGCAGCGATCTTCTTCGAAGTCGTCCCGGCAGCGGGCTCGACGGGCGCGGCCTTCGCCTCGGGCGCCGGGGCCTCCGCGGGGGACTCGGCCGGGCCGTCCACGAGCGCCTCGGTTTCGGCGACCGCCTCAGGCTCGCTCGCGCCGGCGGGCTGCGCCTGGTCCAAGACGGCCGGCGAGGCCTGCGCGGGCGCGGCGTTCTGCCGCACGGCGACGTACGCGCCCAGGCCGGCGGCTGCCACACAGCCGGCGGCGACGAGCGCGAGAACGGTAGGTCTCGAGAACATGACGGAACTCCTGGCTCCTGCCCACCCAGGGTCAGCAAAGGGCGTGCCCACCGACCGAGCCGGCCGAAGCTCCCAGATTCAAGGGTTTCCGGGGTCCGGCCGGGCGGCAAGGTGACCCGGCGGGGACACCCCTGTCCTCATCCTCGGACTCCCCCAGACGAAGAACACCACCGGTTTCTGGCCCGTTCCTCGTGGCCCGCCGCTTGCACTGTGCCCAGCCGGAGTATGATCCCGCACAGCGGGGCTACGCCCATGCGAGCCACACTGGCGATCGCGGCCACCCTTCTTCTTGCGCCGGCGCTGGCCGATCCCGCCGAAGCCGCCTCGGTCCGCGACATCGTCGAGCTGTCGAGGGCGGGTCTCGGCGACGAGGTGCTGCTCGCGCTGATCGAGATGGACGGGACCGTCTTCACGATGGACGCCGCGCTCATCCGGTCGCTGAAGGAAAGCGGCGTCAGCGACCGTGTCATCGAGGCGATGATCCGGAGCGGCCGGTTCGTCCGCCGTCCCGAGCCCGAGTCGGTTCAGGCGTACGAGCCGCCTCCTCTTCCGCCGATCATCGTCATCGAGCATCGAGAGGCGCCGCGTCGGGAGGTCGTGACGGTGCCCGTCTACGTGTCGGTCCCGACCGTTTCGTCAGCCCGCCGTCGCCGTGTCGACACCGCGCCGGCGACCATTCGGACGGGGTTCGGCGTCGTCACCGTGCCCGGTACGCAGCCGAGGCCGGAGCCGGCCGAGCCCGTGTACTGGGGCTGGGGCGGCAAGCTCCGCCCCGACGCCTGGACGCCGGCCGGGTATCGTGAGGAGCCGAAGAAAGACGACGGGAAGAAGAGACAGTGACAGGACTCGGGAGGGCTTCAGGCCCCAGAGCCTACCAGGCCGTGCTAAAAGTCGACACGGCCTGCGAGGTCACGCAGGACGTGGCCACCGCGTCAGAGATCACGGAGGAATCCGGCGCCTCTCCGTGCCCTCGATCTCTCGGTGTTCGCGCTCCGCGTTCTCGCAGCCCGTGGAGTGACTTCTGCCAAGGGCTGCTACGACATGAGCCGGGACGATCGCGCCGGCGGCGAGCGCTCCTTCCAGCGCCCAGCCGATCAACCGGTGGCGCCCGTCGAGGCAGTACAGGTGGGGCCCGGGTGCGAGGCCTCTGTACTCCTCGTGGTCGATGGGCGCGGTCGCGAGGATCACGCGGGTGAGCGGCTCGGCGCGCGCCGTCGCGATGCGGCTCCAGCACGACCGGTTTTCCCTGGCGTAATCGGTCTCGATGGCGGCGAGCCGGGCGGCGGCGGCCGCGACGGTCAGCCCCCCGGCACCGATCAGGGTCAGGCGGTCGCCGCGGCACGCCTCGCCGGCGTGCCAGGGCAGGACGATGGCGGCGGCCTCCGGGCCGTCGAGCTCGACGTCCCACCAGTCGGGGCCCAACTGGGCGTCGGCGGTGTCGAGGAGCGGTCCGGTCCAGGGGCCCGACCCTTCGGTTCGGGTGCGGCTCCGCCACAAGGCGTCATGGACGTCCTGGAGCGACACCCGGCCGATGATGCGCACCCGGAGATTCTAGGGCGAAAAGGGGGACGGGAGCTTTTCTCGTGCACCCGATCCCGGCCTCCGGCCTCCGTTCTGTGCTATAAGGCAGACTCCCGCCGCCCGGGCCAGTCTGCGCGCCCGGGCCGCCCGTTTCTGTGAGGCAGAGGAGGCACCATGATCCCCCGCACCCTGCGGCGCCCCGTCGCGCGCCTGGCGACGGCGTTCGTGCTGGTCGTCGGCCTCGGCGTCGTGCAGCCGGTCGGCCAGTCCCGACAGACCGCTCAGAAGATCGACGAGGAGTACACCGCCAAGATCAAGGAGTACACCGCCGATCCGCGCATCCTGACCGAGCTGGTCGACCACCTGCCGGCCTCGGACACCGTGCCGACGCCGCTGAAGTTCTTCGGGCGCATCATCGGCACGCCCGGTGAGCTCACCTACTACAAGGACATGCAGCGGTACTACCAGGCGCTCGACAAGGCGTCGGACCGCGCGGTCCTGATGAACATCGGAAAGAGCGAGGAAGGCCGCGACATGATCGTGCTGGCCATCGCCGACGAGGCGACGATCCGGCAGATCGACAAGCACAAGGCCATGCTCACGGCGCTGACCGATCCCCGGGTGACCACCGAGGCGCAGGCGCGGCAGCTCATCGGCACCGCCAAGCCGATCTACTGGCTGACGAGCGGCATGCACTCGGGCGAGACGGGGGGCCCCGAGATGCTCCAGGAGCTCGCCTACCGGCTCATCGTCGAGGAGACCCCGTTCATCCAGCAGATTCGCAGCGGCCTCATCACGTTCATCACGCCGGTGATCGAGGTGGACGGGCGCGAGAAGCACGTCGACACGTACTACTACGCGAAGAAGACCGGCAAGCAGCGGCCGCCGCTGATGTACTGGGGCCAGTACGTGGCCCACGACAACAACCGCGACGGCATGGGCCAGATGCTGGCGCTGACGAAGAACGTGACCAAAGTGCAGGTCGAGTGGAAGCCGACGATCATGCACGATCTGCACGAGTCGTCGACGTATCTCTATGCCTCGACCGGCACCGGGCCCTACAACGAGTCGCTCGACCCGATCACGATCGACGAGTGGTGGCTGCTCGCCAAGACCGAGGTCATGGAGATGACCAAGCGCGGCGTGCCGGGCGTGTGGACCTACGGGTTCTACGACGGCTGGGTGCCGAACTACATGTTCTTCATCGCGCACACGCACAACGCCATCGGCCGCTTCTACGAGGTCGCGAGCTACGGACCGGATTCGCGCGACATCCGGGCCGGCGCCAACGTGGCCAGCCGCGAGTGGTTCCGGCCGAACCCGCCGCTGCCGCAGATCAAGTGGAGCGCGCGGAACAACACCAACATCCAGCAGTCGGCGATACTGTTCGCGCTGAACCACGTGGCCAAGAACCGGGATCTCTACCTCGAGAACTACTGGCTGAAGAACAAGCGGTCGGTCGAGAAGGGGAAGACCGGGCCGACCTACGCTTGGGTGGTCCCGGCGTCGCAGCGGGCGAAGTTCAACGCCGCCGACATGGTGAACGCCCTGAGGACGCAGGGGGCCGAGGTCCACACGGCCAACGCCGCGTTCAAGGCGGGCAGCGTCGAGGTGCAGGCGGGTGACTGGGTCATCCGCGCGGACCAACCGTACCGCACGCTGGTCGAGATGTACACCTCGATCCAGAACTACGCGCCGGCCAACCCGCGCCCCTACGATGACACCGGCTGGACGATGCAGTACATGCGCAACGTCAAGCTGACGCCGGTCACCGACAAGAGCATCCTCGATCAGCCGATGACGATGCTGACGGCCGACGCGCGGGCGGCCGGGGGAGTCGACGGGAGCGGCGGCGTCCTCGTGATCGATCACACGACGGACAACTCGCTGGTGACCTTCCGCTTCAAGCACGCCGCCGTGAAGATGCTGGCGGCCGAGGAGGACTTCGAGGCCGGCGGGCGGAAGTTCCGGGCGGGCGCGTTCATCATCCCGGACGCGGACCGCGCGGCGCTCGAGCCGTCGCTCCGCGAGCTGGGCCTGACGGCGGCGGCCATGGCGTCGGCGCCGACGGTGAAGACCCACGACCTCGACGTGCCGCGGATCGGCTACGTCCACTCGTGGCAGCGGACGCAGGACGAGGGCTGGGTGCGCGCGGCATTCGACCACTTCGGCGTGCCCTACACCTACTTCGGCGACATCAAGCTGCGCGAGGGGAACCTGCGCGCGACGTACGACGTCATCGTCTTTCCGCACGTGGGCGGGTCGCCTCAGTCGATGGTCAACGGCATCTCGGGCGACGAGCCGATTCCCTACAAGAAGAGCGAGCTGACGCCGAACCTGGGCGTGCAGGACCAGGCCGACGACATCCGCGGCGGCATGGGCATGGAGGGGCTGCTCGAGCTGGTCAACTTCGTCCGCGAGGGCGGCACGCTGATCGTCGACGGAGCGACGTCGACGATCTTCCCGGCCTACGGCATCACAGCCGGCATCACGGTGGAAGAGCCGGATCAGCTGTTCGCGCGTGGATCGGTGATGCGCGGCGTCTTCGCCGATCGGAAGAGCCCGATCGCGTACGGCTACGACGCGCAGGTGCCGGTGTACTTCAGCCAGGCGCCGGTGCTGAGCGTCGGCGGGCTCCCCGGCGGCTTCGGCGGGTTCGGACGCGGCGGCGGCAGCGGCATCCCCGGGGTCGGGCAGAACACGACGCCGATGGCGGAGCGCCTGCGGCTCTCGCCGTGGGAGGCCGAGAGCGCGCCGCGCCGGCCGGAGCGGCCGCAGGTGGACGAGGCGGCCGAGTTCCGCCAGATGGCCCGGCAGTTCGGCGTGAACCTCGCCGAGTCCAGCCCGCGCGTCGTGCTGCAGTTCCCGCAGAACCCCAACGACATGCTGCTGTCGGGGACACTGGCGGGCGGCGAGTACCTCTCGGGCCGCGCGCAGGTCATCGATGCGCCGGTGGAGAAGGGCCACGTGGTGATGTTCGCGATCCGGCCGTTCTGGCGCTGGCAGACCCAGGGCACGTACTTCCTGGGCTTCAACGCGATCCTGAACTGGAACGATCTGGATGCGGGGCGCGCCGCCCAGACGACGGATGGAGGGCGGAACTAAGGAAGTGAGAAGTGAGAAGTGAGAAGTGAAAAAGGGCCGGTCCGGTGACCGCACCGGACCGGCCCTCTTCGTGTACGGCCAGAGCCCAGCGCCTGAAGCCCAGCGCCCAACGCCCATGGCGCCGCCGCCCGCCGGGTTTGGCGACCGCGGCGGGACTAGGTAGACTTGGAGGCCTGGAGCCGGTCAGGGACCGGCCGGACGTGCCGGCAACATCCCGACAAGGAGCGGTACCGCGTGTCGACCCTCAGCCATCAGCAGATTGAAGAGCGGATGAAGACCGTGCCCACGTGGACGCTGAGCAACGGGTCCGCCATCGAGAGGCGGTTTGGGTTCGCCTCCTTCAAGGAGGCGATCTCGTTCGTCGTGCGCATTGCCTTCCACGCCGAAGAGGTGGATCACCACCCCGACATCACGATCAGCTACAAGGCCGTGACGCTCAGGTTCACGACCCACAGCGCCGGCGGCCTGACCGAGAAGGATTTCGAGGGGGCCCGGAAGGCGGATCGCGTGTCCTGGGTATAGCGCGGAGTGCCGCGGTGCGGTTGAAGAAGCACTACAGCGCGCGCGAGGTGGCGTCCCTGACCGGGCTGTCGGCGCGGCAGCTCCAGTGGTGGGACGCCCACCGCCTGTTCCAGGCGGCGGTCGCCTCCCGGCGCACCGAGGCCGGAGGCTTCACCGAGCGGCGCTACACGCCGATGGACCTGCTCGAGCTGATGGTGCTCGGCGACCTCCGGCGGCGCGGCGTTTCGGTCGCGACGCTGCGCCGGCTGCTCGACACGCTGCGGACGCGCTTCGGCGTGCGCCTCTACGAGGCGATCGGCAGCGACGGACCCGTGACGCTGCTGACCGACGGCACAGACGTCTACGCGCGAACGGCGCGCGGCGAGTTCTACAACCTGCTCCAGAACCCGGACCAGCCGCTGCTCGTCATAGGGGAGGAACGCTCGTTCAGGGAACTGCGCGCCCGCGCGCGCTCGCGCAAGCGGAAGAAGCCGAAGAAGCTGAAGGCCGGGAAGGCGCCGGACGCCTGATCGCCGGCCTCCGGTCCCGACTCCGGCCTCCGGCCTCAGGCCTCTGGAAAGGAACTGACGTGCTCATCGCCACCACCCACACGATCGAAGGCAGGCGCATCACGAAGTACCACGGTCTCGTGACCGGCGAGGCCATCCTCGGCGCGAACATCTTCAAGGACTTCTTCGCCGGCATCCGCGACATCGTCGGCGGCCGCTCGGCCGCGTACGAGAAGGAGCTGCGGAAGGCGAAGGACATCGCCGTCCAGGAGATGTCCGAGCAGGCGGAGGCGCTCGGCGGCAACGCCGTCATCGGCGTGGACCTGGACTACGAGACCGTCGGGCAGGGCGGCAGCATGCTGCTGGTCAGCGCGAGCGGCACGGCGGTGACCATCGAGGGGTGAACCGCTCGCGCCGGTGCGGAGGCCGCGGCGAGCCTTCCGGGATCACGCTGCGATCGAGGCCAACGTCAAACACGGAGGGCACGGAGGACGCGGAGCAACATGGTTGTTGGATCACGTGGTCCACAAGTGATGCAACATGCTCATCTGAAAGAGACTCTCCGTGCCCTCCGCGCCCTCCGTGGTGAACCGTCGCGGCCGCAGCGTGGCAGGCCCGGTGCCTCGGTGCGCTCCTCACGGTCTTATCTCTCCACAGGTGCGGGCTGGTCAGCAGGGCGCCGCGCTGAGCGGCGGAACGGCACCCAGTCCAGCACCTTGAGGTTGCCCAGGTCGTCCATCAGCGTGTAGACGACCGGCACCAGGATCAGCGTCAGCAGCGTCGAGGTGATCAGCCCGCCGATCACGGCGACCGCCATCGGCGCGCGCTGCTCGCCGCCCGAGCCCCCGCCGCCGATGCCGAGCGCGATCGGCAGCATGCCGAAGATCATCGCCGCCGTGGTCATCAGGATCGGGCGCAGCCGCACCGGCCCCGCCTTCAGCAGCGCCTGGTTGCGCTCGATCCGATCCCGCTCGCGCAGCGTGTTCGTGTAGTCGATCAACAGAATCGCGTTCTTGGTGACCAGCCCCATCAGCAGGATGATCCCGATCATCGAGAAGATGCTCATCGTGTAGCCGGCGACGAGCAGGCCGCCGATCGCGCCGACAATCGCCATCGGCAGCGACAGCATGATCGTCAGCGGGTGCAGGAAGCTGCCGAACTGCGACGCGAGCACCATGTAGATGAGGATGATGGCCAGGAACAGCGCGAAGAACAGGTTCTGGAACGACTCGGCCATCATCTCGGCCTGGCCGGTGAAGTCGATCGAGAAGCCCGACGGCATGCCGATGCGCGCCGCGATCGCGTTGACGTCGGCGATCGCGTCGCCGAGCACCTTCCCCTCGAGGTTGGCGAGAATCGTGATCTGCCGCTGCCGGGCCTGGTGGTCGATCTGCGTGGGCCCGGTGTCGCGGACGACGTGCGCGACGTTGGCGAGCTGCACCACCGAGCCACGGCTGCGCAGCGACAGCGTCTCGAGGCTGCGCGGGTCGGCCCGGTCGCTCTCGAGGAGCCGCACGCGCACGTCGTACTGCTTGCCACCCTCCTGGAACTTCGTCACGTCGTCTCCGCCGACGAGCAGCCGGACCGCCGAGCCGATGGCGGCCGCGCTCACGCCGAGCTCCGCCGCGCGATCCCGGTCGAGCCTGACCGACACCTGCGGCTTGCCGCCCTCGTAGGTGGTGTCGAGATCGACCATGCCGGGCGTCTCGCGCAACTCGCCGAGCAGGCGCCCGGCCACCGACGAGAGTTCCTCGAGCGACGCCGTCTTCGGCCCTCGCACGTTGACCTGGAGCGCGGCCGCACGGAAGCCGGCGGCGCTGACGCGCTGGACGGGCTCGAGGGCGATCAGGCCGCCGGGCACGGATGCCAGCTTCTCCCGCAGCTCGGTCATGATCGCCTGCTGGGACGCGTCACGCTCGGCGCGCTCGACGAGCTTGACGAGGATCGATGCGGCATTGACCCTCCCCTGCGTGCCGCCGCCTACCGTCGTGAACAGGTCCGTCACGGCCGCATGCTGGCGGACGATGTCCTCGACCTCGCGCGCGACGGCGTCGGTCGACTGGAGCGAGGCGCCCGGCGCGGTCTTGATGGCGATGCTGAACTGGCCCTCGTCGGCCTGCGGCAGGAACTCCACGCCGACGAAGCGGGCCAGGTAGAGGCTGCCCGCGAACACGAACACGCCGACCGCGACGACCGAGAACCGATGGCGAAGCGACCAGCCCAGCAGGCCGCGGTAGCGCCGGTCGATGAAGTTCAGGAATCGCTCGATCAGGCGGTACAGGAAGCCGTGCCCTTCGGGGATCGTCAGGAACCGCGACGACAGCATCGGCGTGAGCGTGAACGACACGAACAGCGAGATGAGCACCGCGGCCGTCACGGTGACGCCGAACGCGTAGAAGAAGCGGCCGACGATGCCTTCCATGAAGGCGACCGGGATGAACACCGCGGCGATCGAGAAGGTCGTGGCCATGACGGCGAGCCCGATCTCGGCCGTGCCGAACTCGGCCGCCTCGCGCCGCGGCATTCCCTCCTCCATGTGCCGGAAGATGTTCTCCAGCACCACGATCGCATCGTCGATGAGCATGCCGACCGACAGCGACAGCGCCAGCAGCGTCATCATGTTCAGGCTGAACCCGAACGCGTCCAGGAACATAAACGTGCCGACGATCGAGGTCGGGATAGCGACGGCCGAGATGAGGGTGCTCGTGACGTTGCGCAGGAAGAAGAAGATGACGAGCACGGCGAACAGGCCGCCGACGACGAGGTGGAACTTCACCTCGTCGACCGAGTGCTCGATGTACTCCGACGTGTCCGTCGCGATGATCATCCGGTAGCCCGCTGGCAGCTCCTGCCGGACCTCCTCGATGGCCGCCTTGACCGCGTCGGCGACGGCGACGGCGTTGGTGCCGGACTGCCGCCGGACCAGGAGCGACACCGCGCGGTTGCCGTTGAGCCGCGAGAGGCTGCGCTCGTCCTCGGTGCCGTCCTCGACCGTGCCGAGATCGTGCACGTAGATCGGCCCCCCCGCGCGCTGCGCGACGACGATGTCGCCGAAGTCGGCGGGCCGCTCGATGCGGCCGCGCGTCCGAACCACGAACTCGCGAGACGGAGTCTCGATGCGCCCGCCCGGGATCTCGAGATTCTCGGCCGTGAGGGCCCTCGTCACGTCGTCCACGGCCATGCCGTAAGCGGCGAGGCGGTCGGCGCTCAGCCAGACGCGGATCTCGCGCTCGCGACCGCCGACGATCTCGATGGAACCGACGCCCGACACGCGCTCGAGCCGCTCCTTCACGACGTCCTTGGCGAAGGTCGTCAGCTCCCGGGCCGCCCGGTCGCCCGAGAGCGCCACGGCCATGATGGGCGACGAGTCCGGATCCAGTTTCTCGATGACGGGTTCCTCGAGGTCGGTCGGCAGGATGCGACGGATCGCCGACACCTTGTCGCGCACGTCCTGTGCGGCGACGTCGACTTCACGCTCGAGCTCGAACTCGATCACGACGATGGCGACGCCTTCGCTGCTCGTGGAGCGGAGCGTCTTGACGCCGCTGATCGTGTTGATCGCCTCCTCGAGATGCTCGGTGACGTCGGTCTCGACCGTCTCCGGATCGGCGCCCGGCAGGACGGCGGTCACCGTGACGATCGGGAAGTCGACCTTCGGGAACAGGTCGATGCCCAGCCCTCGGTACGCCACGACGCCGAAGACGACCAGGGCGGAGATGACCATGGTCGTGAAGACCGGCTGTCGAATGGAGGTGTTGGAGATCCACATGGCGGCCAACCTCGATGTGACAAAAAGCGATCAGTGACGGCTCCTCCCCTTCCGGCCGCCACCGGTGAAGGGAGCGGCGGCCGCTCGCAGCGGGACACGAACCAAGGACCAGGCACGAAGAACGCACCAGGAACCAAGGACCAAGAACCACGAACTGAGACTGATCTTGACGCATTCGGGCTAGCTCCGCACTCTGACGGCGTCGCCCGGCTGCAGCGTCTCGGCGCCGGCGACGATGACGTCGTCAGCCTCGTGCAGGCCGGTGACCACCTCGACGAGGTCCGCCGTTTCGGCCCCGGTCTGGATCCGGACGAGCTCGGCCCGGCCGCCGCGCACGACGAACACGTTCTCGGTACCCTCTCGGCGCACGAGCGCGCCGCGCGGCACCGTGAGCGAGCCCGGCAGGCTCCGGAGCGGCGCGCGGACCGACGCGAAGAAGCCCGGCTTCAGCTCGTAGCGCGGGTTGGGCACGGTGGCCTCGACCTTCACCGCGCGGCTCTGCACCGCGACCGCCGGGAACACCGTGCGCACCGTGCCGGTGAAGGTGCGGCCCGGAAACGCGGCGACGGTCGCCGTGATCTCGAGGCCGGTCGACACCCGCGAGGCGTACCGCTCCGGCATTTCGAACTGCAGCTTGAGCGGATCCACGCGCATCAGGACGAGCAGCGCGTCGCCGCCGCGCGCGTACGTGCCGAGGCTCGCCCGCTTCTCCCGGATCACGCCGGCATACGGCGCGACGATCGTCAGGTCCGCGAGCTGCTGGCCGGCGAGGGCGAGCGCGGTGTCGGCGGCGTCGACCGCCGCGGCCGCCGAGTCGTGCTGCGCCTTGAACGAGTCGAACTGGTTCTGCGGGATCGTCTTGTCGTCGAGCAGCTGGCGCTTGCGCTCGAGATCGGCCAGGGCCCGGGCAAGGTTGGCCCGGGCCTGGGCGAGCATCGCCTCCGCCTGCTTCACCGCGAGTTCGGCCTTCGTCGTGTCCTGCCGTACCAGCACCTGGCCCTTCGCCACGCGCGACCCTTCGTCCACCGGGATTTCGACGATGGGACTGGCGCCTTCGGCGCTGATCGTGGTTTCCTCATACGGCACGAAGGTGCCGGGCGCCTCGGCGTCGGTCTGCACGCCGTCGCGCGTCGGGCGGGCGACGGTCACCTCGGGCACACGCGGGGGCGCGGCGGCCGGCCGGGTCTCGGCGCTCGGGGCGGCCGCAGGCTCGCCGGCGCGGCCGCAGGCGCCCGCCGCGAGCAGGGCCAGCGCCGCGGCGATGGGAATCGTGAGTGTCGGGCTCATCGGTCGTGTCCTCCCGGCGCCGCCGCCGCCACCAGCTCCGGGGCGAGCGTTCCGACGGCCCGCTGCAGCTCGTACATCGCAACTTCGTATGAGAACGTGGCCGCGAGCAGGTCGCGCTCCGAGCGCGTCACCAGCTCGTTGGCCGTCAGGATGTCCAGATCTGTGGCTTCGCCGACGGCGTAGGCGCGGGCGGTTTCAGCGGCGTTCCGGCGCGCGACCTCCACCTGCTGTGTGAGCACGCCGACGGTCGCGCGGAGCGTGTCGATCGTCAGGAACGCCATGCGGATGTCGTTCTCGGTCTGCTTGCGGAGCAGCGCCTGCCGCAGATCGGTCTGGCGCAGCGTCGCCGCGGCGGCCGCGACCTGGGCCCCCGTGCGGCCGCCGTTGAAGACGTTCCAGGTCGCGTTGATCGCCACCGACCCGATCCGGCTCGACGGAAACGACGCCCGCCGCTGGGTGACGCTGCCGTCCGCCTTGACGGTCGGCAGGTACGCGCCTTTCTGCTTCTCGATCTCGAGCTCCGCGATCCGGCGCTGGAACTCGAGCGCGCGCAACTCCGGCCTGGCCGCCAGGCCCTGCGCGATCAGCGCGTCCAGCGTGTCGGCGGGCGCCGCGGGCGGCGGCGGCCGCGTCAGATCGAACGGCGGGTCGACGCCGAGAAAGACCCGAAGCGCTTCGCGCGCCAGCCGCAGCGTGTTGTCCGCGTCGAGCAGCTGCCGCTCGGCGTTGCCGACCGCGACGCGCGCCCGGAGCACGGCGGTCTCCACGCTCTCGCCGGCGCGGTACAGCGACTCGGCCGTCTTCAGCGTCGCTTCGGCGACCTCGAGCCCGCGCCTCGAGATCGCGACGTACTCCTCGGCGCCGAGCACCTGGTAGTAGCTGCGGGTGACGTTCAGCACCGTGTCCTGGACGTTGACGGCGACCATCACGCCCGCCGCCTCGATGTTGGCCTCGGTCTGGCGCAGCGCGCGCAGCTCCCGGGACCCGGCGTACAGCGGCTGCGAGAAGGTGACGCCGAAGTTGTAGTCGTTGGCCGGCAGCACCGAGATCCGTTGTCCGCCGAACTCGAACTCGGCCGTGACGAGGTTGCGCGTGTAGGTGCCGTTGACGCTCACGTTGGGCAGAATCGCGCTGAACGCCTGCCTCCGGAGCAGGTGAGCCTGATCGACGTCCGCCTGCGCCAGACGGACGGTCTCGAAGTTCTTCGCCGCCAGCTCCTGCGCGTCGCGCAGCGTGAGGGTCGTCTGCGCCCGAACGGGGGCGGCGGCCAGGACGAGCGTGAGTGCGAGTGCGATCTGAATGTTCCGACTCATGAAGTCCCTCGGGATGACGACACAACGCGGCGTGAAGCCCGACGCGATGCCGGCCGGGCGGTCCGTGACGCGGAGGCAGCGCCCTTCGCGGGCTCGTCGGGGTACTCGTGGCCGTGCACGCCGACGTAGGTCACCGTCGTGCCGTCGCGCAGGCCGGCGAGCGCCACCTCGATCACGTCCCGCGCGAGCGCCTCCGCCTGCTCGCCGAGCGCCGGACGGTCGCACAACCGCATCACCGCGACGCCGTGCACGGCCGCGGCCAGCACGTTGAACGCCGCCTCCGGGTCGAGCGCGGCCGGCAGCAGGCCCCGGGTCGTGCACTGGCGCAGCCGGGCCACGATTTCGCCGCGCGTCTCGCGGATGAACGCGAACCGCTCCCAGTTCCGGCGGATGCTCGGCACGGTACGGTCCAGGAACATCAGCGCGAAGTACTCGGGATGCGCCCGGCTGAACTCGTAGAAGGCCAGGAACGTCCGCCGGACGGCATCGAGCGGATCGGCCGACCGCAGGCTGGTCTCGACACGATCGGCCATCAGGCGGAAGCCTTCCTCGGCGAGCGCGAAGAAGATGTGGTCCTTGCTGGAGAAGTAGCGGTAGATGGCGGCCGGGCTGTACTCGATGCGCTCCGCGATCTTGCGCATCGACACGTGGTCGTAGCCTTCCGAGACGAACAGGTCGCGCGCCGCGTCGAGGATCGCGCGCGCGACGGCCTGCCGCTCCCGTTCCTGTCGCTCCCTGATGCCCACCCGACTGCTCGCTCCCCGGATCGCGGCGGTCTGAGTTCTGAGTAATGAACGCCGTTCACAAGCTTAACAGTGTTTCACACCCGGCCGTCAAGCGCCTCCGCGCCCCCGCCCCCGGCCGCTGCCGCCCCGTCCGCGCCGGACTCTGCTACGATGGTCACCGCCGTCGTCGGGTAACAGGTCTCCCGGCTTGCCTGTGATGAAGCGCCCTTCCGCGTGGCTCGCGATCTGGCTGGCCGTGGCCTCGCCGCTGGGCGCGCAGACGCCCGACGTGCGAAAGATCGACCCTCACCCGGACCCCGCCGAGGCCAGGTCGGACGGTCCCATCGTCACCGACATCCAGAAGATCGACCACGAGACGTTCCAGGCCATCGCGGCGCGGCTGCCCGAGGGACGCGCGCCGAAGATCGACGGCCGCCTCGACGACGAGGAGTGGCAGCTCGCGCCGGTGCAGGGGCGCTTCATCCAGCGCGAGCCGAGGTTCGGCTGGGCGTCCACCGAGCGGACCGAGTTCCGCATCCTGTACGACGACCGGAAGATCTACCTCGGGATCTGGTGCTACGACCGCGAGCCGCATCTCATCCGCGCGAGCGAGATGAAACGCGACTCGCAGCTCAATAAAGGGGACCAGATCAAGATCACCCTCGACACGTTCCACGACCACCGCAACGCGTTCTACTTCAGCACCAACCCGATCGGCGCGCTCAAGGACGCGAACTCGGTCGAGGAGGGCCGGACGGTCAACTACGACTGGAACGCGGTCTGGGAGAACAAGACGAGCATCGACGACCAGGGCTGGTACGTCGAGATCGCCATCCCGCTCAGCCAGTTGCGCTTCAAGGGCGGTCCGGGCGACACCGTGTGGGGCCTCAACCTCTGCCGGATCATCATCCGGAAGAACGAGGAGACCTACTGGGTGCCCTATCCCCGCGAGTGGACCTCGATGGGCTTCGCGCGGATGTCGCACGCCGGCGTGCTGCTCGGGCTTCGCGATCTCGAGCCGCGGCGCCGAATCGAGTTCGTGCCGTTCGTGGCGCCGAGCGCGTCGCGCGACTACGACGCGGGAACGGCCGCCGACGCCGACGCGGGCTACGGGTTCGACCTCCGGGTCGGCCTGACGTCCACCTTCAACGCCGATGTGACCTACAAGACCGACTTCGCGCAGGTCGAGGCGGACCAGGAGATCGTCAACCTGTCGCGGTTCAGTCTCTTCTTCCCCGAGAAGCGGCAGTTCTTCACCGAGGGCGCGGGCATCTTCGACTACGGGCGCGCGGGCGGCGGCCTCGGCGGGCCCGGGCTGCTGCCGTTGTTCTACAGCCGGCGCATCGGGTTGCAGGACGGCATGGAGGTGCCGATCCTCGCCGGCGGCCGCGTCACCGGACGGTCGGGGCCGGTCACGCTCGGCGCGATGAACATCGAGACGGACGAGACCTCGATCCGCAGCGGTGGGACCGACCTGCGGGTGCCGCGCGCCAACTACACCGTCTTTCGCGTGAAGCGCGACGTGCTGTCGCGGTCGTCGTTCGGCGGCATCTTCCTCAACCGCAGCGGCGGCGGTGGCACGGATTTCAACCGGACCGCCGGCGTCGACGGCGTGTTCACGTTCGGGCAGAACGTGGATCTGTCGCTGCTGGCCGCGAAGACGTTCTCGCCAGACACGCGCGGCAAGGACTGGGCCGGCGCGATCGACTTCGGCTGGAAATCCGACCGCTGGGACTACGGCTTCACGTACCTCGACATCGCCGAGCGCTTCAACGCCGAGATGGGGTACATCCAGCGGACCGACATCCGCAACACGAAGGCCACCGCGGTCTGGACGCCTCGGCCGCGCTGGAAAGGCGTGCGCCAGCTTCGCGTGGGCGGCAGCGTGTCGTACTTCGAGAACCACGAGGGCCGCGTCGAGTCGCGCAACCACGGGCTCGATTTCACGATCAGCCGTCAGAACAGCTCCACGATCCGGCTCAGCGCCGATCGTGACTTCGATTTCCTGCCGTTCAACTGGTCCACCGCCGGTGGCGTGATTCCCATCGGCGGCTATCACTGGAACACGGTGCGCGCGAGCTACAGCTCGAACCGGAGCCGCCGGGTGTACGGCTCGATCTCCGCCGACCTGGGCGGCTACTACAGCGGGGACAAGCAGACCTATCGCGGCAGCCTCAACTTCCTGCCGCTCGAGACGCTGCTCGTCGAGACCGGCTACACGCGCAACCGCATCACGCTGCCCGAGACGCCCGTCTACTCGACCAACGTGATCAGCACGCGGGTGAGCTACTCGTTCTCTCCGGATCTCTTCGTCAAGAGCTACATCCAGTACAACGACGCCCGCCGCCTGGCCAGCCTCAACCTGCTGTTGTGGTACATCTACCGCCCCGGCTCCGACCTCTACCTCGTCTACGACCAGGGGTGGGAGACCGACCTGCCCGGGCCGCGCGACCTGCGCGTTCGCAAGCGATCGCTCGCGATCAAGATGACGTACTGGCTGTCGCGCTGAGGCCGGCGGCAGGCCTGCCGCCGGCCTCAGCGGGCTTCAGGCTTCGGGCTACCAGGTCTCAGGCCGAGCCCTGTGGCGCAGGTCCAAAGACCTGGGCCACTCGAGGGGTCACCCCCTGTGGCACAGGTCTTTAGACCTGTGCCACAGGCCTTCAGGCCTGTGCCATCGGCAGCCTGACAGCGTGATCTGCTTGGAGCCTGAAGCCTGAGGTCCTGGTTGCCTATCTGATCGGCAACGTCTTCTCGACGTCGTCGGCGGGGTAAGGGATGACGTGCACGGCGACGAGTTCGCCGACGCGCCGGGCGGCGGCCGCGCCGGCGTCGGTGGCGGCCTTCACCGATCCCACGTCCCCCCGGACGATGGCGGTGACCAGGCCGGCGTCGACCTTCTCCCAGCCGACGAAGACGACGTTGGCAGTCTTGCACATGGCGTCGGCCGCCTCGATCATGCCGATGAGGCCGCGCGTTTCGACCATGCCGAGCGCTTCGCCGGGAAGAGGCTTGGTGGGCATAGCAGGATGCCGGATGCCGGATGTCGAACGTTGGCGGTCAGGGTCGGCCGCCCGCGTATTCTACATCCGGCATCCTCCATCCTGCACGAAACATTCTGCGTCCGGGGCTCCGCGTCCACATTTCGGTCAGCGCAGGACCATCGCGGTCGTGAAGCCCTCGCCGTTGTTGTTCCATGGCGATAAGAAGGTGTTGGACGCCGTGCCACACAGACCGACGGTGTAGGTGCCGGCCGGCAGGTTGCTCAAAATCGCCGCGAGCGAATAGAGCGACCGCTGCGTTCCGGCGAGCCTTAGGCCGATCATCCCGGAGCCGTACGTGGTGATCGCGCCGCCGCTCCGGAAGCAGACCCACAGCGAGAGCGAGTCGCCGGTGTTCGTCGCGCCGAGCGCGCGGCCAGAGTTGACGAAGATGCGCTGGCCGCCGGCAATGGTGACGTCGACGGTTGGCGCCAGGAACTGGTTTATCGCCGACGGCGTCGGTAGGCCGCCGCCGCTCGCGTACTGGCTCTCCACCACGCCGCTCGGACCGGGATCACCGGCGGGTCCGGGGGGTCCGGCCGGGCCGATCGGGCCCATTGGACCAGCGGGGCCCGTCGGGCCGGTGTCGCCGTCGGCGCCGGAGGGTCCCCTCGAACCGGCAGGATCGGCAGGACCGGCAGGACCAGCCGGGCCCATCGGCCCTTCAGGCCCGGTCTCGCCGGGCGGCCCCGCAGGGCCATCGGGACCGGCGGGTCCCTGGGCGCCAATCGTGACGAGGAACCAGGCGGTCATCGTGTGCCGTCGGTCCGGCGTCACCGACACGCTGTAGGTTCCAGGCAGCAGGTTCTGCGT
>Ga0326597_10000962_pt1 | contig 48242 bp, 41 predicted proteins | sample RVTome_12_FD_203789 | JGI IMG/M metagenome (GOLD analysis project Ga0326597, IMG submission 203789) | Soil microbial communities from uranium-contaminated site in the Upper Colorado River Basin, Wyoming, United States - RVT100D185 | ecosystem: Environmental > Terrestrial > Soil > Contaminated >...
CACGGGCCAGGTGAGAAGGTCACGGGGTGGTGTCACAGCAGCTCCCGAAGATTGCGGACCGTCACACGAGCAGTCCAGATCGGTGAAGTTGTCAGGATCGGCACCCTACCACTTCTGATGTCAAAGTCCGAACTGTTGTTCATCAAATGTGGACAACCGTGCGCCCGCCGCCAACCCACCATCAACCACGAAACACAGGTCTCGCCGCGCGGCAACGCGCCCTTGTCGCCGCCGTCACGTCGGTGATCGGCCGACCCCGGTCATGACGTGGACAGGCTGCCGAACGCGGCAAAGCGCAGGCGGGTGCTTCGACGGGGCGCGGCCAGCAGCCAGCCGGCCGCCAGCATGGCGAGCAGGGCGACGGCCGGGTCGATCGCGTTGGCCACGCCGACGGGAACGCTCAACACGCCAGCGCGAAGGGCCGGCATGGACGAGGTGACCTCGACGGGTCCGGGGGCTGCGGCAGGCAACGGATTGCCGGGCAGCCAGTCGCTCAGGCCAAGCATCGAGGTGGCAGGCGCGGCGGCCCGGACGAGACCGGCGGTGGTCATGGCTTCGCTGAGCCAACGATCCAGGTACGGCACCGGAGATACCGGCCCGCCGCCCTGCGGGTGGATCTCGTAGTGCAGATGCGGCGGGGTGCCGACGGCGTTGCCGGAGTCGCCGACAAACCCCATGGTCTGTCCCGCCATGACGGGCGTCCCCGAACTGATCCCGGTTGCGAACCCTTCGAGGTGGGCGAAGTAGAAGAACGTGCCGTCGGCAGCGGTCAGCCGTAGGGAGTTGCCCCCGACGGCACTGTCGTAGCGCACGTTGCCGACCGTGCCCGCCACCGTTGCGATGACCGGCGTCCCGCGCGGCGCGAAGATGTCGGTGCCGGCATGCGGATGCGGCGTCGGGACCAGGCGCGGCGCGCCCCAGTCGTCCGAATAGTTGGCATGGCCAGCGACGGGGAACGGGGTCAGCACGCGCGCCAGCATCGACGGGTCGGCGCTTCCCAGGATGTCGATGATCGGGGTCGTGGACCGTGGCGAGTCGGAAGTTGCGAACGCCAGCGGCAGGAACCCAATCGCGGGCGGGGCCCCGGGCACCACGACATCGGCGCGCACCCAGTTCTCGACACGGTCGGTCACCGCATCGGCGGACGTGTCCGGTTGGTCGAGGGAGGCGGGATCAGCGACGCCGACCGGGGCGACGGCAGGCGGGGCCGCGGCGGGCGGGGCGACCGGGGCCGACGCGGCGGGCGGCGCGGACGTGGGCGCCACCGATTCGACCGGCGCTGGATCACGCTCGTCCTGGGATTCGGCATCGTTGCCGGGTTGCGCGGTTGAGGCCCCGGAATCATCACCCTCGCCCGCGGGCTCGGCTTGGGTGTCCGACGGTGGGGAACTGGCCGGTTCGGGCTCCGGCTCCGGCTCCGGCTCGGGAGCGACGACATCCTCGACGACGGCTGTGACGGGCTCGACTGCTGCTTCCACGGCCTGGACCGTTTCCTCGACCGGCCCATCCGCCGTCTGGGACGGCACCTCGGCAGATGGTGCATCCGCCAGCGCCGGGTCCTGTTCGTCGACCGCGGTCGACGTGGTCGCGGTCGACGTGGTCGTGGAAGACGTCGTCGTGGAAGACGTCGTCGCGGAAGACGTCGTCGTGGAAGTCGTGGTCGTGGAGGACGTGTCGCCACTGGTGATCGGCGTCGTGCTGGCAGTACCCAGTGCGACGGCGGGGCCGGCCATCAGCAGCAGACAGGACAGCGCTGACAACCCCATGACGTGACAGCGGGTCGATGCGGTCAGCATGCAGGTCTCCTCTTGACGGTGTCGGAGCGGGGAGTCAGGACGGCGGGGTGGCCCGACCGGCCTCGACGACCAGGTCGAGCAAGCGGACGATGAAGGACGCCATCTGGGCGCGAGTCACGGTGTCGTGCGGCCGGTACAGGCCGCCGGACCCGACGGCGACACCCGCCTGGGCAAGGGCGTTGATCGCCTCCTGGTGGACCGAGTCGAAGTCCGCGAAGAAGTCCTGGTCCGAGGTCAGCCGTATACCGATGATCGCTTCGTGGGCGTTGACCATGAACGTGGCCATCTGGCCCCGGCTGACCGCGGAGCTTGGCGAGAACTGGCCGACGGCCGTGCCGGCCACGACGCCCACTGCCGCAAGCTGGTTGATGGCCAGTTCGTGGGTCGTACCGTCGTCGTCGGCGAAGCTGTCTGGCGGGTCCTGCGGCAACGCAACGCCGCCGGCGACCAGCAGTCGCGCAATGAACGACGCCATCTGCCCGCGCGTGACCGTCCCGGCCGGTGCGTAGCTGCCCGCCGTTTGACCCTGCGTCAGGCCCCACCACAGCAGACAGTCGATGGCGGCCTCGTGTGCCGACGCCGCGATGTCGTCGTAGTCGGCCTGCTGCACGCGGCCGTCGGGGCAGGAGTCGTCGGTGGCCCGCGGCGCGAGTTCGCTGGTCTGGGATGCCTCGACCGTCGAGTCCTCCACCGCCGCGAGGTCGTCGTCGAGGATGGTGGCCTTGGCGGTCACCGTGGCAATCGTTGCCCCCTGCGGGTCGGACAGGACGACCAGGAAGCTCTCGTTGTCCTCCGCAACGTCGTCGCCGATGATGGGGACGGTGATCGTCGCCGAGGTGGCGTCGGCAAGGATCGTCAGCGTGCCCGACGTTGCCGTGTAGTCCTGGTCGGCCACCGCAGTCTGGTCCAGGGTGGCGTAGGCGACCGTGACGTCGTCCGTCGACGCCCCCGACAACGTGACGGTGAACAGTGCGGTGACCGCGTCGTCCGCGCCCCCCTCGGTGACCTCCACCGAAGCAGCCGACAGGCTCGGACCCGCGGCACCGCCGCCCGCTCCGCCCGCTCCGCCCAGGCCGTCGCCGTCGTCATCGATGATCGTTGCCTGGCCCGTGGTCGCGGCGAGCGTCGCCCCGACGACGTTGGACAGGGCCAGTGTGAAGGTCTCCTCGTCCTCGGCCACGTCGTCACCGACGATGGCGACCGACACCGTTCCCGACAGCAGGCCAGCAGGGATGGTGAGTGTCCCCGACTTGGCGACGTAGTCCTGGACCTGCAACGCCGTGCCGTCCTGGGTTGCATAGGCGACGGTGACGGCACGGTCGACGGGATGGGACAGGGTCGCGTTGAACGTCGCCTGCACGCCTGCCCCGGCAGCCCCTTCGGACACCGTGGCCCCGGCCAGCGTCAGTACGGAATCCTCGTCGTTGCGGATGGTCGCGGGGACCGCGGCCACGGCCAGACGCGCGCCCACCACGTCGGACAACGCCAGCGTGAAGGTCTCGTCCGCTTCGGCAACGTTGTCGCCGACGATCGGGACCGCCACCGTCCCCGACACTGCACCCTTGGCGATCGTCAACGTGCCGGTCGTGGACGCGTAGTCGCCCGGCGCTGTCGCGGTGCCGTCCTGGGTCGTGTACGTGACGGTCACCACGGTATCCGCCGCTTGGGACAGGGTGGCCTGGAACAGGGCACTGACGTTGTCGCCCGCCTCCCCCTCCAGGACTGGGGTCGTGGTGACGGTGAGGTCCGGGAGATCGTCGTCGATGATGGTCACAGCGGTCGCGGCCGCAGCCACGGCCAGGGTCGCGCCGACGGCGTTGGACAGCGTCAGCGTGAACGTCTCGTCCTCCTCGCCGATGTCGTCACCGACGATCGGGACGCTCACCGTCCCCGACAACCCACCCGCGGCGATCGTCAGCGTGCCGGAGGTCGCGAGGTAGTCGTCGGGCGCGGTCGCGGTGCCGTCCTGGGTCGTGTACTGGACGGTCACGTCGTCGGCGGACGTCTCGGTCATCGTGACCTCGAAGGCCGCGGTGACGTTGTCGCCAGCGGCTCCCTCGACGACATCGGTGGTCGCGACGGTCAGCACGGGGCCGTCGTCGTTTTCGATCGTGCCGGTCGCCTGCGTGGGCGACTGCAGCAGCGCGCCCACGGGCGAGGTGAGGTTGACGAAGAATGTCTCGTTCGGACCCGGGAAGTCGTCGCCGTTGACCGTGACCGTGATGGACTGTTGCAGAACGCCGGGCGAGAACGTGACCGTTCCGCTGGCGGCCTCGTAGTCGTTGGTCGAGGTGGTTGCGGTGCCGTCCGCAGTGGCGTAGGCCACCGTGACCGTCGCCTGGGTCGGTTCCGTCAGCGTGACCGGGAACACGAACTCCGTCACCGACCCGTCCGGCCCCTCCGGCAGGCTCACGTCGCCAATGAGGATCTCTGGGTTGGTGCCGTCATCGTTGACGATCGTGCCGACCGCGGCCGCGCGGGTCACCATGTACACGTTGGCGTCGGCCGTGATGTCCACGTAGAACGTCTCGTCCGGCTCGACGGCGTTGTCACCGCCGATGTCGACGGTCACCAAGGCGCTGAGTTCGCCGTTGGGGATGGTGACGTCCGTAGCGACCACCGCCGTGTAGTCGCCCCCCTCGACGGTGGCGTTGCGGTGCGGCTGGCCCGGCTCGTTGCCGTTGCGGGTCGAGTAGGTGATCACGACGTCCTCGAAGGAGGTCTTTGACAGCGTCACCGTGAACTGGAGCTGCTTCGTCGCGCCGTCGGGGCCCTCAACAACCTGTGCATCGTCGATCCGCGCGTTGGGATCGTCGTCGTTGGCAATCGTGACGACGGTCGCGCCCGGGACCGTCGCGCCGCCAGACAGCAGCTCGAAGAGCAGCCGGAAGGTCTCGTTCTGCTCGTCGACCCCGTCGCCGAGAATGTTCACGTCGAAGGTCGCCTCGACATCACCCGCCGCAACGACGACTTTCTGTTCGACCAGGGCCTGATAGTCGCTCCCAGCCGTGGCCTTGACGCTGGTTGCATCCGCCGAGTCGATCCCGATGTGGAGGTCCTCGTTGGACGCGTGGTCCAACAGCAGTTTGAACTGGCGCGGAGCCGTGACGTGCCCCTCGTCCTCGGTCATGCTGGCAGGTTCGAGTGTGACCTGCGGGTCGTCGTCATTGGTGATGACGACGGCGGCCTCAAAGTCGACGATCGTGGCGTTGTCTGGAGCGGACAGCACCACGACGAACGCCTCGGACACCTCGTCGACGTCGTCGCCGCAGACGGTCACCGGGAACGAGGCTGTGGTATCGCCGAGCGCGAACTCGACGGTGTCCGAGGTGGCGACGTAGTCGACGCCGGTGCCGCAGTCCGCACCGGGGGTTGCGGCGGGTTCGCCGCCGAGGCTGCGCTGCTCGGTTGTGGCGGTGACGCTGATGGCGGCCTCGGCCGGCCAGTTCAGGCTGACCTGGATGGAGAACGTCGTGCCGCTGACCGCTTCGGTCTCGTCGGCGCTGAAGTCCGCGACGGACAACTCGTGGACGTCCGGGTTTGCGTACACCGGCATGGCGGGTGCCCACAGCGTGGCGACCAGCGCCAACGACGCGGCCCGTCGGCCAACCATTGCCACACGCATGCCTCGGACCTCCCTGCCGCGTCGCTGGTCGACAGACGGCGTCACCCATCGATACGGGTGGGCCGGCAACGCCCTTACGGTCGGCCAGGAAACATGAGTTGCACTTCGGGGGCGAGGGACTGGCTGGCGGCGTCGGGGCAGACGTCCTGGACCGCGGGCTGGCCCTGGGTTGTCAGGGCGACCCAGCCGAACTGGTCGCCGAGGTCGTGCAGCGCTTCCAGGGGAAACGTGACCTTCATCGTCTCGTCGGTGCGCTCGACCGACGCGTCGAGGTCGAAGCGGTCGTCGCCGGCCTCAAAGGTGACCTGCCAGCCGTCCTGGTCCAGCGCAACGCGCAACTGGTGCAGCACCCGCTCCCCATCCAGCGTCCACACCACCCAACGCACGGGTCCGACCGCGTCGTCGGGCAGCAGTTCCGGGATCGCCGACGTGGCCGTGAAGGCGACCGTCAACGCCTGTCCGTCGGCCGTGATCTCCACACGTCGCAGGTCGGTCCCGGCAACGAGGGACTGCGGTGTCGAACCGGTCACGGCGCGCAGGTCCCCAGGGGGATCCTCACAGGTCGCCTGGCCAACCAGACCGGCGCCATCGGACCCGGCAGCTGCGGAGCCGACCGCGGGCACGCTGGCGCTCGTGGACGAGCAGCCGGCCGCCGCGACCGCGGCGACCGCCGCAGCCGCGGCAAGCCATCGGCGCGTCATCGGGTCAACGTCGGCTCGACCACCCCGTGACCGTGACCGTGACCGCCGCCACCACCACCGAGGTAGGACTCGAGCAGTTCGGGGCTGTCACGCAGCTCGGCGGACGGACCTTCCAGGATCACCTGGCCCTTGGCCAGCACGTACGCCCGGTCGGTGTGCTGCAGGGCCATGTCGACAAACTGTTCGACGATGATCACCGCGGTCCCTCGGCTGTTGACCAGCTCGATGATCTCGAACAGCAGCGCGACGATCTTGGGAGCCAGGCCCATCGACAGTTCGTCGACCATGAGCAGCCGCGGCGACGACATCAGCGCCCGCGCGACGACCAGCATCTGCTGTTCGCCGCCGGACATGGTTCCGGCGGCCTGCCGGCGACGTTCCTCCAGCCGCGGGAACAGCTCGTATACCCAGGCAAGTTCGTCCTTGAACCTGGTGCCGCCCTTGCGCGCCGGCCACCAGCCGTAGCGCAGGTTCTCCTCGACGGTCAGGCCGGAGAACAGCTCACGACCCTCGGGGCCGTGCGCGACGCCCTTGCCGACGACCTTGTACGCCGGCAGTCCACCGATCGACTCGTCGTCCAGCAGGATCTCGCCCGCCTGTGGCGCCATCAGCCCAGAAATGGCACGCAGCGTGGTGGTCTTGCCCGCACCGTTGGTGCCCAGCAGCGCGATCCGCTCGCCCGCCTCGACGTGCAGCGATACCCCGCGCAGTGCCACGACCGGCCCGTACGCGACATCGATCCCCGAAACCTCGAGCAGCGCCATCAGACGACCACCTGTTCCGAGGATTCGCTGCGGTGCTCCGACGACGATTCGGCCGACGGCTCGGGCAACGCCGGCGACCCCACGGATGCCGTGTCGGTGGACGTTCCGAGGTAGGCGGCAATCACGTCGGGGTTGGCCTGGATCTGCTCGGGCGTGCCCTCGGCGATGATCGAGCCGCGGTTGAGGACGTACAGGTAGTCGGTGATGGCCGTGACCATGCGGATGTCATGCTCGATCAGCAGCAACGTCGCTCCCAGGTCACGTACCAGACGCAACCGTTCCATGAGCCGGTCGGTCTCACGTTCGTCCAGGCCCGAGGCGGGCTCGTCCAGCATGATCACCTTGGCCCCGGTCACCAGCGCGCGGGCGACTTCGATCATCCGCAGCAGCCCGAACGGCAGCCCCGACACCGGCCGCTGCGCGACCTCTTCGAGGTCGAGCAGCTCGACGACGCGTCGCACCCGTGCACGCGCGCGCAGTTCGCCGTCCAGCGCGGCCGAACTGACCGACATGTGCTGCACGAACCCGGTGGGGTTCTGCAGGTGGGTGGCGACCAACAGGTTGTCGAACACGGTGAGCTGCGGGAACAGCTGGATCAGCTGAAAGGTGCGTGCCACACCCAGTTGGGCACGCCGGTGCACCGGCATGTCGGTCACATCCTGGCCGTACAGCTGGATGCGGCCCTCCGTTGGGGTCAGAAACCCTGCCACGGTGTTGAACAGTGTGGTCTTGCCGGCCCCGTTGGGGCCGATCAGGCCCGTGATCTCGCCCTGGCGCACTGCGAGGGAGGCGTCATCGACCGCCGTCAGGCCACCGAAGCGCATGGTGACATTGACCGCTTCGATAAGTGCCGGACGCAGCAGTCGCGCGCCGGCAGCACCGGGAGCACCGGGAACACCGGGAACACCGGGAACACCGGGAACGCCGACAGCACCGGGAACACCGGGAACACCGGGAACACCGACAGCACCGACAGCGCCGGGCGCGGCGCCGGAGACCAGCGTGCGCACACGGACATCGGGCGGCGCAGCGTTGACGATTGGCGCCGCGGCGGTCGCTTCCGACAGCATGACACCGGCGGGCGGACGGACGCGGCGACGCCCGGACACCGACGAGAGGTCTGCGGAGCCGTCATCGGTCAGTGTCCCGGACTGGGCCAGCCCAGCCGATCCGTCGGTCACCTCGACCCCCTTGATCACCTCGCCCCCGTGGGTCACCTCGACCCCGTGGGTCACCTCGACCCCGTGGGTCACCTCGACCCCGTGGGTCACCTCGACCCCGTCGGTATGCGCGGCTCCGACCTCCGCGGCGCCGACCTCCGCGGCGCCGACCTCCGCGGTGCCGACCTCCGCGGGGTCAGGGCTCAGTTCGAGGTCGAGGATTTCGTAGGCGACGGTGGCTCCGGCGCGCAGGCTGGCGACCCCGTCGATGGTCCGGGCGAGGATCCGACGCGGCTGCGGCAGACGCCGCTTGAGGCGACGGACCAGCCGGGCGGTGAGGTCGTCGGCTCCATCGACGTCGGGGTCGCTGCGGTCCTCACGGTCCAGCGGTGCCGGCGCGGTGCGCGCGGCCTGCGCAAGACTGCGACCACGCGCGAGGAGGTTGTTGCCCAGCGCGGCAAGTCCACCCGGGTAGGCGCGGAAGACGGCCGCGAGCAACACGGCGGAGAACAGCTGCAGGAACTGGTTCAGGAACACGTTCCGGAAGAAGACCTCGTTCATGGCCGCGAAGACGACCGAAGCGGCGATGGCTCCGGGCAGGCTGGTCAAGCCACCAACCACGGCAATCGCCAAGAAGAACAGCGACCCGTTGAAGTCGAACGCATCCGGGCTGACCACGCGCGAGTGGGTCATGATCAGGTTGCCGGCGACACCGGCCAGTGCCCCAGAAAGCCCGAACGCCAACGACTTGTAACGCAGCACGTCCACGCCCAGCGACGCGGCGGCCATCTCCGAGCCGCGCACCGCATGGAAGGCCCGGCCGGTCTTGGAATCGCGCAGATTGATCAGCGCGAACAGCACCCCGATCGTGACGATCCACACGACGTAGTAGTGCACGTGACGCGACGAGAAGTCCAGGTGAAACAGCATGCCGGGCTGGCCGATGGCCTGCGGCGGCACGTCGGAATTCTCCAGCAACCACGACTGGCGGAACAGGTACTCGCTGCACGCCCAGGAGAAGATCAGGGTGGCGACAGCGAGGTACAGGCCGCGTACCCGCAGCGCGACAATGCCGACCAGGACGGCCACGGCCGCAGCACCCAGCGCGGCGACGACCAACGTCAGCGGAAACCCGATCCCGAGCGTGCCGGCAGCCCATCCGGTGGCGTAGGCACCGATCCCGACGAACGCGGCGTGGGCCAGGGAGATCTGGCCGACCCAGCCGGTCAGCAGCACCAGCGACGCGGCCACGATCGTGAACACGCCCGCCTGGGCGGCCGATCCGAGCAGCTTGTCGGCGCGTGGCAGGTACGGGAACACGATCAGCGGCACGACCAGGAACAGGGCACGTTGCTGGCGGACCAGGGCCGTTGCGCGTCCGGTCACGTCAGGCCTCCATGCCGGCGTGGCGGTCGCCTCGGGCCGCCATCACCGCAAGGCCGAGCACGGCCAGGAACAGTTGGGCCGACCCTTGGACGGAGCCGAACACGGGCAGGAACGGGACCAGCCCGACGATGATGCCCACGATGGTGGCCCCGACAAGCGCACCGGTCACGGACTCCAGCCCGCCGATCAGCGCGGCCAGGAACCCGGGCAGGGCCTGCAGCGGCAGGGTGTACGGCTCCAGGACCGTGATCGCGGACAGCAGGATCCCGGCGATGCCGGCAAGCGCACCGCCGATCACCCAGGTCACGGCGGTGAGCCGCTGCGGGTTTACGCCCATCAGCGCCGCCGCGCGCGGGTTCTCCGCCGAGCCGCGCATCAGCAGGCCCAGGTCGGTGAACTTGAACAGGGCGGTCAACGCCGCGAAGATCGCCAGCATCGTCGCGAACAGTCCAAGTTCGCCGTAACGCAGGTTGGACGTCCCCACCGGGATCAGGCCGTCGGCCGGGAACACGGTCACGCCGGTCACCGAACTGGTGCCCCAGACGCGGGCCATGAGCGCGATCCCAAGCCCCAGCACGACCACCGTCCCAACGGTCTGGGACGTCGGGCCCTGGTCACGGAACGGGCGCACGAACACCCGCTCGACCACCCAGCCCAGCAGACCACCGGCAGCAATCGCCAGGGGCAGGCCAGCAGCCAGCGGCAGACCCCAGGCGTCGAACTGGAACAGCGCATACGCCGGGGCGGTCGCCATGACCCCGTGGGCGAGGTTGAGCACCTTCGACGCGCGGTAGATCAGCACGATCCCGATCGCGAAGATCGCGTACACACCAACCAACGGGAGTGACAGGACCAGCGCCGTCAACCACTGCATGCAGGCTCCTCAGAGCTTCGGGTCGCGGATCCAGCCGGTGTTCTGGTACTGCCAGCCGTTGAAGCTGCCGCCCGACGCCTCCAACGCGAAGGCCTGCGCGAACTTGTTGGACTGGTGGCTGCCTGGCCGCCACTGCAACGTGCTGGCCAACGGTGTGCCGAAGTCGGCCCGATCCAACGTCTCCCGGATACAGGCACGCGTCAGGTTCGGCGAACACGCCTCGACCGCCGCGACGAACACCTTCGCGCCGAGGTAGGCGCCCTCGACGAACTGGTTGCGGGTGTCCACGCTGGGCAGGATCTGGCGGACGTCGCTGGCGTACTGCTGCACGCCCGGGTTGTCCGTGGGCGGGATCGGCGGGTTGTAGCCGGTCCAGACGACCATCCCGTCACACCAGCCGCCGCACTTGGCCGCGAAGTCGTCGGTGAACAGCGTCTGGGATCCGTACGTGATCGCGCCGCGGCCCTTGCGACCACCCGCGTTGGCGTTCTTCCACTTCAACGCCGTGTCTGGCACCAACAACAGCGCCGTGACGTCACAGGTGGAGGCGCCGCTGTTGTCGTTGCCGCAGTCGGTGTTGAACTTGGTCGCCTCCGTGGTGTAGCTGGTCTGGTCGGGGTTCAGCGGCACATCCGCGGTCACCGACGCGCCGGGGAGTTCGCCGACGTACTCCCTGAAGGCGGTGGCACCCTCGATGCCGAACTTGAACTTGCTGTCCCAGACGATGGCGTAGGTCCGGGCGCCACCGCCGTGGGCATGCTTGACCATCGCCCGCATGTACGACACGGTCGCGGACGCCACCGGGAACACCCAGGGGTCGCTGTACTCGTCGATCCGCAGTCCCGTCGACCCGACGACCGGGATCCCTGCCTCGGAGATCATCCCAGCCTTGATGGCTGCTGCCAGGCCCTCCGACGACGGGACGACCAGCAGCGCGAACTTGTTGGCCTCGATGAACCGCCGGATGAAGTCCAGCCCACGTGCGGCGTCCCAGCCGTCGTTGCGGGTCTCCAGCACGATCCTGCGACCGCAGATCCCCCCCGCGGCGTTGACCTGGTTGAGGACCGATTCCATCCCGATCCGGGCCTGCTTCAACAGGCTGGCACCCGGCCCGTCCTCAACCACCGTTGCCGCCACCTGGATCTCCGTGGCCGTCACCCCCACGTCGGTGGCACCGCCGTTGTTGGATGCGCAGCCGGTGGCTCCACTGCCCGACGTCCCACCCGAGGTTCCTGCACCACTGGTTCCCGTCGAGCCGCCCGACGAACCGCCCGACGAACCTGACGAGTCACCGGACCCGCTGGAACCGTCACCGCCCCCGACGGTCGCGCCGCCACCGGACGACCCACCCGAGTCCCCGGAGCCCGACGACGTCCCGTCGCCAGACGAGGTGTCAGAACCCGACGACGTCCCGTCGCCAGACGAGGTGTCCGAACCCGACGACGTGCCCGAACCGCCGGTCTCGCCGGAGGACGAGCCCGAACCCGACGTCGAACCCGAACCCGACGTGGAGCCCGAACCCGAGCCCGAACCCGATGTCGAACCCGAACCCGAGGTCGAACCCGAACCCGAGGTCGAACCCGAACCCGAACCCGACGTCGAACCCGAACCCGAGGTGGAGCCCGAAGATGTGCCGGAACCGGACGTCGATCCCGAGGAAGTCGTGGACCCGGGACCCGAGGCCTGTTGGCCGACTGACGAGGGGCCGCTCGAACCGTCACCGGTCTGGGGCGACGCGAACCCGAACCCGCCACTCTGGTCGGGCGCGGCAAACCCGCTGCCGTCCCCAAGCGCGAGCGTCGGACCCGCATCGCCCAACGCGACGTCGCCCGACCCGTCGCCCAGTTGGACCGAACCCCCACTGTCGCCCAGCGCCACGCCGTCGCCGAACGTGACGGCGCCCTGACCCTGGTCGACGGCCCCCCCGCCGAATTGCTGGGCCGCCGCGGGGACCGCACCAGGCAGTGCCGAACCGTTGAGCAGCCCAACCGACGCGAACATCCCGAACAGCGTGCCCGCGATGAAGCCGATCAGCAGCTTGCTGGTCCCCGTGTCCGCCGCAGCGGGTGGCATGAAGCTCATGTTCACGTCCTCGTCTTGATGAAGTACCGCCGAGCGGCCCGGCGCCTTACGGCACGGCCGCAAGAACATGCAGCCCGGTCAACCGAGCAGTGCGACCAGCAGCAGGCGGCGCCGGGTCACGGCCGCAGCACCCGCAGCCAGCAGGATCAGCGCACCGAACGCGGCGGCCTGGCGCGGCTCACGGGCCACCAGGCGCGCCAGCTGGCGCGGAACCTGCAACACCTGCACGATCGCCGGCGCAGGTACCGCGGCGGCCAGGGTCGCCGTCGGAGCCACCACCGGCGCAGCTACTGGGACCGCGAACGTGGTCGGACCGGTCATGACGGGCAACGGAACAAACGACGTTGACGTCACCGGATCACCGAACGCCAACGGCGTCGAACCGGCCGACGACCCGTTGTCCGGAGGCGGCAACGGCGCGTCTTGGAGGCCGTCAGGCGGCGCCACGTCGGTGTCACCTGACTGATCGTCGGACTGGTCGTCGACGATCTCGTCGGGCGCCCCGACATCGGCGCCGTCGTCAGCGGTTCCCGTCGCCGTGTCCGGCGGCGGATCGCCCTCGCTGGACTCCTCGTCCTGCCCGGCGCCGATCAGGGCGTTGCGGAACACCACATCGGCCTGCTGGCCACGTGCGGTGAACGCGAAGCCCACGTCTGCGGCGGGCTCGTAGCCCTGCGGGGCAGAGGACTGGCGCACCAGATACGCATCGACCGGAACCGACAGCGTCGCGCCATCATCGACCACCCGCAGCGGCCCACCGATCGCCGCGGCCGCCGCCGTCAACGACACGAACCGGCAACTGCCCGACGAATCGGTGACGCAGCTGGCGTAGAGGACATCCCCGTCGTCCAGCGCGGCATTGCCGTCGTCGGCGTAGACGTCGAAGACCGCATCCGCCAACGGCGCGCTGGTCACGTCATCGACCAGCGACACCACGATCCGGCCACCGATGTTCTTGACGTTGGTGAACGTCAACGTGAACAGCTCACCGGACCGCAACGTCAGCGTTGCGTCGGGCGACGGGGCAAAATCGTCGGGCGCGCCCGACTGGTGCACGATGAACGCCCGCTCGCCGGTCGGGCCCAGCAGCACGGGATCGAACCCGCAGCCGCCGAACACGTCGGTGGTGCACGACGCCACGTACTGGTCCGCCGACGACTGCGGGCCCATCACCGACTGCTCGGTCAGGACCCCGTCACCGTCATCGACGAACAACTGGAACGTGCCGCCCGACAGCGACGCCCCACCGTCGTCCACCAGAGACAGCGTGATCGCACCGACCGAGGAGGCATTGGTGAACGTCACCGTCAGGTCCGCACCCTCGCCAACGGTCACGGCAAAGTCGTTGGCCGCGATGTACCCGATCGGCGCTGCGGCCTCACGGATCACGTAGTCGCCCGGCTCGAGTTCCTCGAACCGGCACGTCCCGACACCGTCCACCGCCGTGGCGCAGGTCCCCTGGTCGATCAGCACGTCCGTCAACGGATCGATGATCCCATCACCCGAACCGTCACCGGCATCCGCATCGGCATACAGCTCGAACACCCCGCCCGCCAACGGCACCTCAGCAATGTCCTGCAGCCCGATCGTCAGCGCCCCCGGCTCCCGCCTGCACTCATCCTCGATGATCTGCAACTGGCACTGGATCGAGAACACACTCGCCAGTTCCACCCCAGCGAACTGGTAGATCTGCCGTCCGCGCCCAACTCCCGGCGAATCGTTGACGCGCACCAACTCCAGCGCCGGGATCGTCGCCAACTGATCGTTTTTCAGTTTGGCGTCAGCGAACAGTTCGACGCTCTCCTTCTGGATTGCCGCAAGGGCTCCGTTGTCCGCTCCCCCGGCCAGAAAACGGTCGGGTTCGCGGAGGTTGACGGACCAACCGGAGCCCAGCGCCTGCTGGATGACCTGTGCGAACTGGTCGTTGGTGAGCACGCACTGGTCACAGTGGAAGTCACCCGCCGTCAGCCCCGAAATGGTCCGCTGATAGCACGTGCCGGCCGTGAGGGTCGCGTTGCAGTTGCGGTCGGCGGGGTCGACGCCACCCGGCTGCGATCGACCCGATGCCCACACCGTCGCCGTGGCTTGGACGGCGTCGATCTGGACCAGGCCACCGATGTCGATGCCACGGGCGACTGCGTAGGCTCGGGCAACCACCGCGGTGCCGTTCTCGAACGTCAGATCCATGGTCGAGGAGGCATGGCCCACAGTGAGCGGCCCGACTGACAGCAGTGACGCCGCGCCGTGGCTGGTCGTGTGCGCGCCCGCCTCGCACGTGACTTCGGCCACGAAACGCGACACCGGCGTCACATCACCTTCATGACCATCCGTGGTCGTGTCACCCGGAGCGACACAAGACGCCGTCTCCTGGGTCAGGGCGATCAGCCCGTCGTTGACCGCGGTCGGAGGACGAAGGCCGTTGCCCTCCACCATGCGCTGCAGCGCGGCCAGCGGACCAGACGCACAGCGGTCCGCCGGAGCGGAAAGATCGAAGTCTGTCTGCGGGTCCATGAGGGCAGCGATGGCCTGAGCTGACGAGCTGCTCGGCCTCAGGTCGGCCGGAAAGCCCAAGGCGCCCGTCAGGCCGAAGATCAGATCGCGATCGTTGGTCGCACACGGATCTCCCCCACTGGGTCCCGCGCCCTCCAGACCAGGATAGGTCTCACGTGCAGCAGCCCCGACGGCCGGCGGCGGTGGCTCGTGGAGCAAGCCGAACACCGTCCCGACCGCACTGTCGAGTGCGTCGAGGTTTCTGAACCCGGGGGACTCCGCGTTGTCGTCCACGATGCCCAGGGGGTCCTGCTCTGTCTGCTGCTCCTTGACGTGTCGGACGTCTGGGCTGGCCGGGCTGTACATCGCTTCGATGCCGCCGATGAGAATCGAGCGCAGCCCGTAGCCGCGCCCAGCCGTGGTGAAGGCGCTCAGGGTCCCATCGGTGACAGGCACGTCGTCTGAGGACGGCACGATCGCGGACAGACCAGCGCCATCGGAGTCAGTCGTGACCGCCCGCGAATCCTCGATCACCACGTAGTGGTCGGGGGCCTTGGCGCCAAGGCCGGTAGCAGACCCAGGTCGCAGAAGCAGGCGTGCCGGGCGGTCGTGGCCGGCGCTGTCGATCGCCAGTGGAAACTGCTGGAACCTCGGGTTGTTCGCTGCGAGCAGCTGACCGAACTCAGGAAACGGGAGGGCTTGCGGAAGTGGAGTTCGCCGGGCGTCAGCAACGAACAGGCCCTCCTGTGGGAACTGTCCGCGCGGAGGCGCGACGGTGTAGAAGCGACCCGATCCGGGGTCCACGACGCCCCCGGATTGCAGCTCCTTTGCACCAACGCCAATCGCGCCGATGAACGCCCGGCGTGTCCCGTCGTACACCCACCAACTGTCCCCACCTGACGGGGCGCTGCGGAAGAGCATCCTGTCGCCCACCGGATCGGCCAGAATGCTCTTCACCTGCGGGGGACCCGGCACCACAAGCTGCGCCAAAGGCGAAGCATCCACGTTCGCCGGGTCCAGTGACACCCGCACCAAGACGCCCGAACCGCCACTGGCCTGACACCCGATCGAGATTGATGGGCTGCTGGACGCATCCAGACGTCGGTAGACGGCGCGACGCGGATGTTCCTCGGCGTTGAAGGTCGTGTAGACGCACGCCGGGACCCGGACGAGCCAGTCCGTTACCCCCGTCTCGAGATCAATCTGACCGAGGTAGGTCTGGCCAGTGCTTTGCTGCAAGACCGAGTTTTGCACGCCAGGTGCGGTCGATTCCGCGCCCTCGTCGACCAGGACATGCAGCTTGTCACCACGCCCCGTCGCGCCCCGAGGCGAGTAGGCCATGGCATTCAGTCGCGGCGCGACGACACTCGAGCCTCCATCAAGTCCGGCCGCAGAGAACGGCACGTCAGCCCGAACGGCCAGTGTGACCGCATCCAGCACCAGGACCCCGCGCAAACACGAGTTCCGGTCGAGGGCGCTGGCCGGCGGACCAAGACAACTCGGATTGGCCAAGTCGGCCAAACCTTCCACACTTGACGGCTCCGTGTACGGCACGAAGAGGCGACCACCCGCATCGTCCACCGGGTAATAGGGCGCGATCGCCTTTATCGCCGTGTTGGTGACTGGGATCCGGCCAAGCGGCACCTCGGCCGTCTGTTGGAAGGTGTCGAGGTCGTAGACGGCAAGTGCATCGGTGGTGAGCAGTTGGTACGCCCGACGGCCCCCGGACCACACGATGAGGCCTGACGCGCCTTGAAAGACCGCCTTGGGATGGACAGGCAAGACCTGCGGCGACAGCACGAGGTCGCCCGCGCTTTCCTCAGATCCGTCATTTTCCGACTCGCCCACCTCGCCGGCTTCTTGTGCCGCACCGTCCCCTTCACCGACCTCACTGGTTCTGGCTGCCGACGGAAACGCCCCCAGTGCGAGGCCAGCCGCAAGGAGCGGCCCGATCACCCAGCGGAGTCCGCCGTGGCTCACCCTCATAGTCGTCCCCCTCCGGGCCTGCACGAAAAGCGGGGCGCCGGTCGGCGAGTTACCGCCGACCGGGCACCCAGCCGGCAATCAGACCGCTTGGCCCACGATCGTGACGGCGAACGACGAGTCACCCGTCGCGCACTCATCGCCGGTTGCCTGGACTTCGGCAGCCAATTCGCCCTGACCGCCGTCATCATGACCACCGGTCACTACGAGCACCGTTCCGACGCTTTGCCAACCCACACCCGTGAGAGTTGCCGTGTGATCGCCAAAGTCGATCGTCCCAGTCCCACCCGAGGCCGTTGATCGGCCACAACGACCGAACGCATCCTCGCCCTCGGCGGTCAGCGTGGCAGTGCCGGTCGCCGTGCCGGCCCGCCACGTGCATCCAACCGTGATGTCCCAGTCGAACGACTTGTCCGCTGTGACGGTCAGTCCGGCATCTCCTGTATCGACGGTGGCAGTGCCCTGGCAGTTGAGCACGAGCGGGGTGTGGGCCTGGGCTGGGAGTGCGAACAGTCCCAGTCCGATGGCTGCGGTCATGATGATGGTCTTGAACTTGTTGCGACGCTTCATGAAGCGTCCTCCTCCTGCTAGTCGGTACGGGTTGGGCAGACGCCCCCCCCCCCGATGGGTCCGGTGACAAGTCCCGGCTCCACGTGCTGGTACGGCTGCCGTGTCACCTCTCTTACGGCTCCCGTCGAGATCGACGGTGAGAGTTCATCCCCTGATTGCGTCATGTCAGGCCATGACGCAGGGCGATCGCGGCTGCTTCGGCACGGTCGGACGCGGCCAGCTTGCGCAGGATCGACCGCACATGGCTCTTGACGGTGTGTTCGCTGATCGCCAGTTCGACGCCGATCTCGCGATTGGTCAGGCCACGGGGAAGCCGTTCGAGGACGCGCAGTTCCTGCATGCTCAGCCCGAACGGGCCGGTCTCGCGTTGCCCACGCAGCGCCAGGTGGACCAGTCCCTCGGCCATCTGCGGATCGACGTACATGCCCCCATCGGCAACCGTGCGCACGGCAGTTGGCAGGGACGCACCGTCACCACCAGCAGCCACGACACCGCGTGCGCCGGCCGCGAACGCGGCCACCATGCCTCCCTCGCTGCGCCGGCCGATGACGGCCACGGCCCTGATCTGGGGATGGTGCTCGCGCAGCCAACGACACGCCCGCAGGCCACACTCGGGGTCGTCCGCGGCCAGGCGGACGACGGCGACGTCCGGGAGGCGCGCCAGCGGTTCGGACATCTGGTGCAGGACGCGACACGGATACTGGGCGATGTCGAGGTCGCCGTCACCCAGCCCCCCGTGTCGCAGTGCCGCAGCCAGCACGGACCGGACCTCTGCGTTGTCGTCGATGACGGCGGCCCGGATCACGGCACCACCCCCGGCACCTCGGACTCGGACGCCACCGCGGAGGCGGACGTCGCAATGCCCGCGGCAATTGCCAGACGGACCAGCGGCCCCGCGACGCTCGGATCGATCGACGTTCCTCCGGCCGCGACGGAACGAACCGCGCTGCGCAGGAGGGCGGGGGGCCCTCCCTTGACCACGACCCCGGCCGCCCCCGCATCGAACGCGGCAAGCGCAACAGCCTGCCTGGGGGCGCTGGTCATCACGATGACGCGCAGGTTGCTTCGGCGACGCAACAGCGTCGAACAGGCCTGAATGCCATCGAGCAACGGTGGCCCGTGATCGACCAGCACGACGTGCGGACGGGCCATGGCAAGGCAACGCAGCGCCTCATCGACGCCGGCCAGCGTGGCGACGATCGCGAACGCTGGATCTTCGGCGAGGCAGGCCGCCAGCTCACCTCGCACGGCGGCGTGATCATCGATGATGAGCACGCGGATCATCGTGGCCCACCCATCGGTACGACCGCTTGCACCAGCGTCCCACGCGACACGGCGTTTGCGATCCGCAGCGAGCCGCCCACGTCCTTGATCACACGGCGCATGCTGATCAGCCCAACGCCGGGCGTGCGTGCCACGGTGGACGGTCCCAGCCCGACGCCGTCGTCGCGGACCGACAGTCGCACCTCCACCTCGCTGGTGGCAAGTTCCATGCGGATCATCGCGCAGCGGGCATGACGCCACGCATTGGTCAGGGCCTCGTGCGCCAGCCGGTACAGCGCGCGCTCGATCGCGGTGGTCATCCGTCCCGCATCGCCGGCGACCTCTACCAGGACCTGGATGCCGCTTTCGGCCTCCATCGACTCGGCGAGCTCGCGCAGAGCCTGCGGCAGTCGCCGGTCCGCACTGGGAACGAACGCCATGGCCCGAACAACCTGGTCGATCTCCCACTTTCCGCCCTCAGCCAGCTGGCCGACCTGGGCGAACTCGGCCCGCCAGGGCGAGTCCCGCGGGAGTCGTGCCTGGGCACGACGGGCGATCATGCCGACGGCGATGAAGACCTGCCCGACGGTGTCGTGCAGGTCGGCGGCGATGCGGTCACGTTCGGACGCGATTGCGCGTTCGCGGGCAGCCCGTTCCACCTGCCGACGCAGGGCGCCACGACTGGCAACTTCGGCGACGCCACGGCCCAAGGCCTCCAGGAACGCCCAATCGGCCGGCTCGAGCAGGTTCGATTCGATCACCAACTCCCCGACCTGCTCGAGCCCCAGCGTCATCGGAACCCGGACATCCAGCGGCGCGGGAGGCGGGCCGTCATGCAGGCCGAGCACCTCCCGCAGGACCGGGTCGGTGAGCACCAGTCCGGACACCCGAATCCCGACGGGCGCGAGCAGCGTGTCGAGCTGCTCGATGATCTGCACCCCGTTGGCTCCCTCCGCCACTGCCGTGCTGGCTTCGAACAGGGCCTGCATGTGACGTCCATGCCGATCCAGACGCTCCAGCAGCCCGATGCGCTCCAGTGCCGTCGCGGCGAGGTCGGCCAGGGCCAGTGCCGCACGGCGCGCCTCGCTGTCCAGGTCGGCGGCGTGATCGATGCCCAGGATCGCCGTACCGCGTGGCACTCCGGCGACCACCAGCGGCAGCGCAAGGTGGTGTTGCACATCCAGGTCGTCCTCCCCGACGATCCGGGCGAACCACGGATCCGGGCCGAACTCGACGACACGACGCGGATCCTGCGACCACGCCGCGCTCAGTTCGTCGAGGATGTGGGGCGGAACCGTGGAGAACGGGATGGCGGTGCGCCGTGGCTTCCCGCCGCGGGCCGCCAACGTCGTGATGCGTTCGCGCTTGGCATCGAACAGTCCGATGGCACTGAGCCGAGCACCCAACAACTCCGAATAGGCGTCGACGACCACCTCGGCGATCTCTGGCGCCGACCGTTGGGCGGACAGCGTCGCGGCGGCCTTGACCAGGGCTTCCTGCAACCGTGCCCGCTGGTGGGCCGCGGCGTACAGGCCTGCCGTGTTCACGGCCAGACCCGCACATGCCGCCAGCGCCTCCAACAGCTGCAGTTCGTCGCCGGCGAACTGGCGTCCGGTGGGATAGTCCAGTGCCAACAGGCCGCTCGGCTTGCCCAGCCCGCGCAGCGGCAGCAGGGCCACGGCCCTCAGCCCGAACCGCTCCACCCAATCCGCTGGCAACGCCCCGGACGTGCTGGCGTCCTCGACGGTGACCACCTCACCCGCCAACAGGCGACGCCACGTCCTGGGCGCAGACCGCAACTTCACCGCTGCCATGGTGCGAAACGCCTCCCACTGATCCGGGTCCGGGTGTGCCCCGATCGCGGCGGCAGGCCGCAGTTCGTCGCCGTGCAGCAACAGCACGCTGGCCCGCCGCGCGCTGGTCTCGCTCAGCGCCAGCTGGGCCAGGCCGCGCAGCACTTCGGGCAACTCCATGGTCGACGTGAGCAGGAGCGCCACCTGGTGCAGCAGCGTTGCGCTGTCGCCTGGCGCTTGCGGCGGCGCGAGCGGGCGGGTCGCCCGTGCATCCCTGAGGTCGATGACGACGTTCGATGTCTCGGATTCCGTGTCCACCACGACGCCACGCCCCTGCCGGTCGGTGTCGTACACCCTTTGATACGCCCGGAACCGGTCCGGCCTTACGGGATGACCTCTCATCCGTCGCTGCGAGCCGGAAGAGGAGACGAGCTGGCGCGTGTCGAAGGCAGTGCGCGTGTACCGGATGTTTTTGGAGCGAACATGCCGGCAACCACTGCCGTCCTTGCCATGGCCGAGATCGACGACGTCACCGACGGCGTGCTCGTACGCGAGCACCTCGGCGGCGATCCTGATGCGTTCGCTGTGCTCCATCGGCGCTACTTCGCACGACTGGTCGCGTTCTGCCAGGGCCGCGGCAGCGCCGGCGCAGACGCGGAGGACATCGCCCAGGAGACCCTCCTCAGTGCGCTTTGCGCCGCCGGCCGCTACCAGTGTGATCGGCCCATGTGGCCATGGCTGCGCACCATCGCCACCCGCCTGCTGGTCGACCGGGCAGACCGCGCCCGGATCGTCGTCATCGATCTCACCGACGACCCTGCCGCCCTGGCCGAGGCGAATCCCAGCCCCAGCCTCCTCGACGACGACGACCTCCGTGCCGTCGACGAACGTGCCGCCCTGGCGGAGGCGATGAGCCACCTCAACCGGCGCCATCAAATGGCCCTCCAGCTGCGCTACCTCGAAGACTGGTCAGCCGAGGCAACGGCAGAGTTCTTGGGGATCTCCCCCAACGCGGTCGACCAGCTGGTCCACCGGGCGCGCAGCCGGCTGCGTGCCGAACTCGCCAAGCTCGGCAACGTCCGCGCGGCGCTGCTGCCCGTCTTCGGGCTGGGCCAACTCCGTCACGCGACGCGTCGACTGCGCGAGCGTGCAGTTCGCCTGTGGGCCCGCGTGAGCACCGTCGAGGTCAGCGCCACGGCCGGACTCTCCAGCATGGAGTTCGTCGCCCTGAGCGCGGTCGCGTTGCTGGCGACCCCGGGGTTCTGGTCACCAACGAGCGCCGGGCCCGGGCCATCCGAACTCGAGACGATCCCCGCCGTCAGGCTCATGAGTGCGTGGCCAGCTGACACGGACCCGTCCACACCAAGCGGTTCTCAGTTCAGGCCGCACGCGGCTTCAACCCGGGCAAGCGGGTCCCAGCGACCTGGGCTCGCCCCCGCTGCCATCGCCACCACCGACGCCCTGAGTGGCGAAGCACCGGCCCAGGCATCGGCCGACGCCACCGCAGACGAAGAAGGCGCCACGCTGCGAACCCACGTCGGGTCACGGCTGGGACAGTACGACAACGACGCGTTCTGGTACGTCGACGCACCGTGCGTTGGCGTGACAGTGGGGACCGTTTGCGCGGTCCTGGCGGAAGCCAACGACCGCATTCCTCCCGATGAGGCGATCGCTGAATCGACGGCGTCGAACATCGGTCCAGCCGATTGACAAGTTGCCGATCAGCAGGCAACCGTCCTACGGCAGCGGGATCGTGAAGTCCACGCCGACGTAGACCATCGAAGGATTCCCTACGCCTCCACCGGTCGAAATCGCCGGGAACGGGGTATTGACGCAGGGGCCAACCGTGCTCCCGTTGCCCAGCACGCTGTAGGTCACCTTGACACAGAGCGGATCCGCGGATGCCGCGCCCGCCCCGCCAGCCATGATCGCTGCCGCCGCCGCGGTGAACGTGAGAACGCGCCTCAACCGGTGCGTCATGTGTCGTGTGTTGCTCATGGTCCGTGCTCCAGTGTTCGTGACGATGCCACCTGGTACGGCTGGCGCCGTCACCGTCTTACGGACCCCAACGACGACGCACGGCCCACGTCGTGCCCAACGCGCCAGCCGCACAGCGCCGCCGCTGGTCGACGCTCGGGCCGGCTTCGATGGCCTACGGCTGCTCTTGGATCACCTGGATCTGCATCTGGAAGCCGCCCTGCCCGTCGTCGATCAGGGCGGAGGTCACCATCCAGGCGCCGTCGGTCCTGTACGCGGTCTGCGCGGGCGCTCAAGCAACGCCCGGCCTGGGGCCTCGCGGGGCGATGTGCTGGCCACCCCCGGTTAGGGTGGCTCTGACCCGGTTGGAGCACGACATGCCCTTCTTCATGGACCTCCACCACCTGCCTGGAACATCGCTGGCCGAGATCGAGCACGCCCACCTGCGCGACGTCGAAGCCCAGGACCGCCATGGGGTCAAGTACGTGCGGTTCTTCCACGACGCAACCAGTGGCGACGTCTTCTGCGTGGCAGAAGCACCCAGCGCGCAGGCCTGCATCGCAGTTCACATGGAGGCGAACGGCATGCCTCCTGATCGGCTCATCGAAGTCGAGCCGCTCGTGATGCAAGGATTCCTCGGCGATGGGATGCAGACGAGCGCGGGTGTCGCCGTGGATGCCAGGGGCGAGGTCGATCCCGGCACCCGAACGATCATGTTCACCGACATCGTGGACTCGACCCGACTCACCGAGGAGCTCGGCGACGCCGCCGGGGTCGACCTGGTCGACCACCACAACACCCTGACGCGCGAACAACTGGTCGCCCACAAAGGGCGCGAGGTCAAGCACACCGGTGACGGCCTCATGGCGTCCTTTCGCGAAGCGTCCAATGCGCTCACCTGCGCCGTCGAGATCCAACGGGCGCTGGCGACCTACCGAACGGGCGCCGGTTCCCTGCCGTTGCAGCTGCGCATCGGACTGAACGCCGGTGAACCGGTACCTGCCCACGGCGACCTGTTCGGCCTCGCCGTGAACGTGTCCCGACGGATCTGTGATGCTGCCGGAGCAGGCGAGATCCTGGTCTCCACAGCGGTGGCCCAGCTCGCGCCACCCGACACCTTCGACTTCGAGATCATTGGGCCACACGACTTCAAGGGTGTCCGCGACCCGGTCGTTGTCCACCGCGTCCATTGGTGACCAGCACGCGGCTCCAGCCAAACGACTCCGCGGAGTGGCAAAGCGAACCGGTGGGCCAGGGGGTCCCGGTCAGAGGGTGTCGTGGCGTCCGAGGATGACCGTGGAGGCCGAGGAGAACCAGCCTCCGGTACCCGAGGCGACCGCGATCTTCGGGTCGCCCTGGACCTGGCGCTTGCCGGCCTCGCCACGCAGCTGCTTCACGGCCTCGACCAACAGGAACATGCCCCGCATGCCGGGGTGGCAGGCAGACAGCCCGCCGCCGTCGGTGTTGGTGGGCAGCGACCCGTCGATGCGCATCGTGCCGCCTGCGAGGAAGTCGCCTGCCCCGCCCTTGTCGCAGAACCCCAGTGCCTCGTAGGTCATCGCGACCATCGACGTGAAGGCGTCGTAGAACTGGCAGATGTCGACGTCAGCGCGCGTGAGCCCGGCCTGTCGGAACGCCTTGTCCCCGGCGCGCTTGGCTGGGTGGACGGTGAAGTCGTCCCACTCGCTCATGGTCGACACGTTGGATGCGCTCCCGGAGCCGAGGATCCATACCGGGTCCTCGCGCAACTCCCTGGCCTGGTCGGCACTGGTCACCACGACCGCGCCGCCGCCGTCGGAACGGATGCAGCAGTGATAGCGCGTCAGGGGTGACGCGATGACGGGGGCGTTGGCCACCTCGTCCAGCGTGAGTTCGTCCTGGTAGTAGGCGTCGGGGTTGTGCGACGCGTTCCAGCGCGAATCGACCGCGATCTGGGCCAGCTGCTCCAGCGTCGTGTCCGACTCGTACAGGTAGCGCCGCGTCGCCAGTGCGTACTTGGCGATGACCGTGTGGCCGAACGGCGCGTCGAACTGCATCGGTCCGCTGGTGGAGAAGGACAGGTTCGCGCGTCGCTTGCCCGTCTTGAGGTCCGCGCGCGTCGTCGAGCCGTAGACGATCAGCACGTTGCGCGCGTGGCCGGTCTCGATCGCCGACGCGGCGTGCTCGAGCATGACCTCCCACGACGCACCGCCGACCTGCGTGCCGTCGATCCAGTCGGGACGCATGCCGAGGTATTCGGCCAACTCCACCGGAGCGAGCACCCCCGTGGCGCACGATGCCAACCCATCGATGTCGGACTTCTCAAGCCCCGCATCGGCGACGGCGCGGGCACTGGCCTGCTGGTGCAACTGGAACTTGTTCTTGACGTCCACGCGGCCCGTGTCGGACAGGGCGGCACCGACGATCGCAGCAGGAGCACGGGTCACAGGCAGTCTCCGAGGAAGCAGGGGGAACTCAGGCGCACCCGGTCAACCGGGTCCGATGCGCAGTCGTTGGGCCAGGTCACGTGCGGCCGGGCATCTTCAGGCCAGCCGCGCGCGACCCGAAGATCTCGGCGTTGACCGCCGGACCGATCCTGTTCGCGTCCCAACGTCCCTCGGTCTCCACGGAGCCGCCGAACTTCCAGCCCTCGTAGTGGGTGATGTTCGACCCGACGGCGCGGAAGACCTGACCGGTCACGTGCAGCGCCTGGTCGCTGGCCAACCAGGCCACGGTCGGAGCCGAGTTGCCGGGATTCATGCGGTCGTAGTCGGTGTACTGGTCGGGTTCCTTGACCTCGATGTCCTTCATCGCGGCACCGACCATGCGCGTGAAGCCGCCGGGGCAGATCGCGTTGGCACGCACGCCGTAGCGGTCCAACTCCAACGACGAGATGACCGTCAAGGCCGCGACCCCGGCCTTGGCAGCGCCGTAGTTCGCCTGCCCGACGTTGCCCTGCAGGCCAGCGCTCGAGACCGTGTTCACGATGGCGGCCCGGGGCTGGTTGCCGGCCTTGGACTGGGACCGCCAGTGGTTCGCGGCGTGGTGGGTCGTGGCGAACGTGCCCTTGAGGTGCACGCGAATGACGGCGTCGAACATCGCCTCGTCCATGTTGACGATGACGCTGTCGCGCAGGATGCCAGCGTTGTTGACCAGGATGTCCAGGCCACCAAACTCCTCGACGGCCTGGTCGACGACGTTGCGCGCGCCCGCCCAGTCCGCGATGTCGTCGTGGTTGGCGACGGCCTCACCGCCGCGGTCGCGGATGATCTGGGCAACCTCCTCGGCCGGCGCCTTGTCGGCCCCTTCGCCGACCATGGACCCACCGAGGTCGTTGACGACGACCTTGGCGCCGTGGGCCGCCAGCTCCAGGGCCTCTCCGCGGCCGACGCCGTGTCCGGCGCCGGTGACGATCGCGATCTTGCCGTCGAGCAGCCCCATGCGTGTCCCTCCCCTGGTCGATGTCCGCGCCTGGACCGATGTGCTGGTCGGTGGTCCGTTTCGGCTTGCCTGTGGCGATGCGGTGCGCCTACGTTAGGGTCGCATCACAACTCTGACAACTGCGTCAGGGTTCTGACCAGGTGTGACGGCCGCCGGGGGCCGTCGCGCACGACAAGGACTGCACATGAGCGAGGGATTCGACCCCACCGAGCACATCGGCAAGGACCTCCCGCCGATGACGGTGGTCATCGAGCGCGGACCGGTGAGCAACTTCGCCACGGCGATCACGGACACCAACCCGATCTACCACAACGCCGACAAGGCCAGGGCAGCCGGGTTCGACAACATCCCCGCGCCGCCGACCTGGGGCTTCGGGATGCTGAACTGGGGTCGCTTCCCGGAGGTCCAGCCCGAGGGCGCGAAGGACGTGAGCCCCGTCATGTTCGCCATCGGCGGGCTGATGCAGACCGGTGGGATGATCCTCCACGGCGAGGAAGAGTTCATCTACCACCGCCCGATCGTGGTCGGGGACAAGCTCACCAGCTCCGGCAAGATCCGCGACATCTACGCCAAGGAGGGCAAGTCGACGATGACATTCGTCGTCACCGAGACCCACTGGCGCGACGAGGCCGGCGACCCCGTGCTGAGCGAAACCATGACCCTCATCCACCGCGCCTGAGCCGCGCATGCCGTTTCCGACGCCGAGGGTGAGCATGCACAGTCGTAGGCTGCGCACCCACCCGGCCGGAGGCAGCGCACGTGGAGCAAGAGACGGAGTTCTCGTTTGCGTACGAGCCCACGCTGCATCAGGTCTTGCCGACCGTTCGAGAAACCCAGGCGGCATGGCTGTCAGCGATCGAATCGATCGACGTCCTCGACCGGGCGACGCACGAACTGATCCGGTTGGTGTCGACGGCCCTGCGGCCCAATCTGGACGGCGTTGCCCGGCATGCGCAGTTGGCCGCAGAGGCCGGGGCGACGTGGGAGCAGATCGTTGCAGCACTCGTGCTGACGGAGCCGGCCCACGGCCTGCTCCCGGCGGTCGAGGCCTTCCCCGCAGCGCGCCGGGGCTTCGAGGCGGCAGCACCGCCGGAGACCGACGACGACTGACGGTTCGTCGCGTCTGCTCCCTCGCCGTCACCTCCCGCATCCAGGGAGGGGCGCATGGGTGAGCCGTTTCGCGTGCTCCCAAGGATCACGCCGCTGACGGAGGCCTTCTGGACCGGTGGCGCCCACGGTGAGCTGCGCATCCTGCGCTGCAACGACTGTGCCCACTGGCTGCATCCGCCAGCGCCGATCTGCCCGGCCTGCCTGTCCCGCGACGTGGCACCGCAGGTCGTCAGTGGCCGCGGCCAGGTGCACACGTTCACCCTCAACGTGCAGCCCTGGAACCCGACGTACGACCATCCGTACGCGATTGCCGTGGTCGAACTGGACGAGCAGCCCGGACTGCGGCTGACGACCAACATCGTCGACAGCGACCCGCGCGACGTCCGCATCGGGATGCGGGTCGAGGTGTCCTTTGTCGAGGATGGCGGGGTCAACCTGCCGATGTTCCGGCCCGCAGCCGACCCGTCCGTCTCCGGCCAAGGTGCGGGGGTGGCGCCATGAGCGGCGTCGTTGACCCACGCAACGCCCCGGAGCGCAGTGTCGTCGTCAGCGGCCTCGGCCAGTCAGACGTGGGCCGACCGCTGCAGCGCAGTGGACTTGACCTGACCCTCGACGCGTGCCTGGAAGCGATCGCCGACGCCGGGCTCACGCGCAACGACATCGACGGGATCAGCGCCTACCCCGGGCCAATGGCGGCCCCGCCCGGGTTCGCCGGGCCGGGTACGACGGACGTTCAGAACGCGCTGGGCCTGCGCTGCGACTACCACCGGTCGGGCCAGGAGGGTGCGGCCCAGTTCTCGGCCATCATCGACGCCGTGATGGCCGTTGCCACCGGCATGGCCCGCCATGTCCTGGTCTACCGGACCGTGACAGAGGCCTCGGCCCAGAAGGGCGGTGGCCGGTCCGGCATCGGACTGGACGGCGCCGACCTCTCCTCCGGAGGCGCGGGACAGGGCCCCAAACGCATCCGGATGGGTGGCGAGTTCGCGTGGCAGCTGCCCATGGGCGCCTTCTCCGCAGCGAACTGGACCGCCTGGTACGCCCAGCGCCACATGCACGAGTACGGCCTGACGCGCGAGCAGCTGGGCGCGATTGCACTCAACGGCCGCGCCAACGCCGCCCGCAACCCGAAGGCGGTCTACACGGCCCCCATGACGATGGACGACTACCTGTCCGCCCGGATGATCTCCGAGCCGCTGTGCCTGTTCGACTGCGACGCGCCATGCGACGGTTCGACCGCCTTCGTCATCTCCCACGTCGACCACGCACCCGACATGCCCAGGCCGGCCGTGCGGTTCGAGGCCATGGGCGGGTCACGCCACCGCCACTCCCACTGGGACCAGGGCGGCGACTTCACGACGATGGCCGGCAGCGAGGCCGCCGCTGCGATGTGGCGCCGAACAACCCTGACCCCGGCAGACGTCGACACCGCCCAGTTGTACGACGGCTTCTCGTGGCTCACGATCATGTGGCTGGAAGCGCTCGGGTTCTGCAGGCGTGGCGAGGCAGGCGGATTTGTCGAGGGCGGCAAGCGAATTGCGCTGGACGGCGAGCTGCCGCTGAACACGTGGGGTGGGCAGCTGTCCGGCGGTCGCCTGCACGGCTTTGGGTTCCTCCACGAGGCCGTGACGCAACTGCGTGGCGAGGGCGGCGCGCGCCAGATCCAGCGACGCCCCGAGGTTGCCGTCGCAGCTGCCGGCGGCGGCCCGATCGCTGGCTGCTTCGTGCTCACCCGGGTCTGACGGCCCGCCACACCTCGACACGCCCCACCTCCACCGTCACCGCCACCGCCAGACCCACGACTACGGAAGTCCAGTCAGACCAATGGCAAGGGAGCCAGCATGCGCTTGCAGGACAAGGTCGCGATCATCACCGGCGCTGGACAGGGCATTGGCCTTGCCTACGCACGGCGCTTCCTCGAAGAGGGAGCCAAGGTCATCATCGCCGAGATCAACGAGGAGCAGGGCAAGGCGGCAGCCGACACGCTTGCCCCGTTGGGTGACGTGCGGTTCATCCGCACCGACATCGCCAGCGAGGACTCCAGTGCCGAGTGCGTTCGCCAGACCGTCGAGGCCTTCGAGACCGTCGACATCCTGGTCAACAACGCCTCGATCTACGGCGACATCGACAACCGCAACAACGACCCCGAGTACCTGAAGTTCGTGTTCGACGTGAACCTGCACGGGGCGTGGATGATGTCACGGGCCGTGGCCCCGATCATGGCTGCGAAGCGCTGGGGCCGGATCATCAACCAGTCCTCGGGCGCGGCCTACACCTACTTCCTGCCGCCGTCGGAGAAGACCGACTTCACGGAACTGTCAGCGTTCACGTACAGCCAGACCAAGTGGGGCATCATCGGCCAGACGAAGTTCCTGGCCGCCCAAATGGGCAAGCACAACGTGACCGTCAACTGCATTGCGCCCGGCGTCACGATGACGGAGGCGACCAAGAAGGTCGTACCGGAGAAGTTCCTGCCCTTCGTGTCCCTGCTGACGCCGATGGGCCGCACGCTCGAACCGGAGGACCTCACCGGGGCTGCGGTGTTCTTCGCCAGCGACGACGCAAACCTGATCACCGGCCAGATCCTGTGCGTCGACGGCGGCGCGAACATGCCTGCCTGACCCCCACGAAGCACCGCCGCAGCGAAGGACAGGACATGGAGATCCGCGAAGCCGTCATCGTCGATGCGGTGCGCACGCCCATCGGCAAGGCCGGCGGGCAGCTGTCGACGTGGCATCCGGTCGACCTGTTGGGGTTCGCGTTGAACGGCCTGGTCGAACGCACGGGGATCGACCCCGAACGCATCGACGACATTCTCACGGGTTGTGTGACCCAGGTCGGCGAGCAGTCCACCAACGTCGGCCGCAACGCTGCCGTGGCCGCCGGCCTGCCCCAGACGATCCCGGCGACGACGATCGACCGCCAGTGCGGATCGTCCCAGCAGGCGGTGCATTTCGCCGCCCAAGGGGTCATGGCCGGCGCCTACGACATCGCCATTGCCTGCGGTGTCGAGTCGATGTCGCGCATCCCGATGGCGTCCAACGTCCGAGGTGGAACGGGACCCTTTCCGAAGAGCTTCCGCGACGCGGCGACGCTGAAGACCCAGTTCGAGGTGTCGCAGTACCTGGCCGAGCAGTGGGACATCACGCGCACTGACATGGACGAATGCGCCCTCGAGTCCCATCGCCGGGCGGCGGACGCAACCGACGCCGGACACTTCGCGACCGAAGTCCTGCCGGTCCCCTTGCGTGACGCTGACGGCAACCCAACCGGCCAGTCGATGACCGCCGACGAGGGGATCCGACGCGGCGGCACGCTGGAGGTGCTGGCCAACCTGCGCCCCGTGATGGCTGAGTATCCGGACATCACGGCCGGGAATGCCAGCCAGACCTCCGACGGAGCGGCCGCCATGCTGATCGCCAGTCGCGAGGTCGCCGAGCAACTCGGCCTGCCGATCCGGGCGCGATTCATCCACTGCAGTGTCGCGGCAGAGTCCGCGACGTGGGTCCTGTCCGCGCCGAACCCCGCCACGCGCAAGGCGCTGGCCAGGACCGGCATGTCCATCCCGGACATCGACGCGTTCGAGGTGAACGAGGCCTTCGCCGCGGTCTCACTCATGTGGGCCCGCGAGTTCAAGCCTGACCCGGAGCGGCTGAACCCCTGGGGCGGCGCCATCGCGCTCGGGCACCCGCTGGGCGCGTCCGGCGTCCGGCTCAACACGACGTTGCTGAACCACCTCGAAGCCAGCGGCGGCCGTTACGGCCTGCACACGATGTGCGAAGGCGGCGGCCAAGCGAACGTCACGATCATCGAGCGCCTGGGATGAACAACCACCCAACACCCAACACGGCCGCTTCGCTGAATCAACGGTCGGGCGCAGCCCGACACCATCTGTTGGGGCAGGGGCCCCATGGCCAAGCGAACGTCACGATCATCGAGCGCCTGGGATGAACAACCACCCAACACCCAACACGGCCGCTTCGCTGAATCAACGGTCGGGCGCAGCCCGACACCCACTGGTGGGGCAGGGGCCCCAGGGGCAGGCCAACGTCACGATCATCGAGCGACTGGGATGACGACGCCCGACGCACAGGCCGACCGATCGCCGGCAGCCACGGATCCCGCCACGGTCGAGTCGATCCACTACCACACCGTCGATGACGGCAGGATCGCGATCGTCACCATCGACCGGCCGCACCGCAAGAACTCGCTGGACCTGTTCGGGTTCAGTCAGCTGGCCGCGGCCTGGCGCCGGGCGGCCGCGGACGAACAGGTCTGGTGCGTGATCGTGACCGGCGTGGAGACTTCGTTCTGCGCCGGCGCGGACCTGCGCGACTTCATGCCGCAGGTCACCAGGCTCCAGGCCGAGATCCAGTCGGGCGGCGTCACCGAGATCGACGGCGTGAAACTCGAGGACACGCTGCACGCAGTGTTGCGTGACGTCGCGTTCTACAAGCCGATCATCGCGGCCGTGAACGGCCCGTGCGTGGCTGGCGGCATGGAGATGCTGGGCGGCGTGGACATCCGCATCGCCGTCCCCGAGGCGACGTTCGGTGTGCTCGAGCCACGGTCGGGCCTGTTCGCGGGTGGCGGAACGACCGCGCGCCTCCCTCGCCAGATCGCCTATGCGCACGCGATGGAACTGCTGTTGACCGCGGACCCGATCCCGGCGCAACGCGCCTACGAGATGGGCCTGGTCAACGAGATCGTCCCACGCGATCAGCTCATGGACACCGCGCTGGAGTGGGCGCGGCGGATCACCAAGAACGGTCCGCTGGCCGTGCAGGCGACCAAGGAATCGGTGCTGCGGGGCCTCACGGCCGGAAGCCTCGAAGAGGCCTACAAGATCGAGTCCAAGTTGTCGCGGCGCGTCTTCAAGACCGAGGATGCCAAGGAAGGGCCCAAGGCCTTCGCTCAGAAGCGCCAACCCCACTGGCAGGCCCGCTGACCAACCCTGACACAGTTGTCAGCAAACGTTAGGCTGCGGCAAGCAGTCACCCCGGAGCGACGCGTGCAGACGACCGACCCGAACCTCATCACAATCCCGGTCACCGACCTCGACGACGGTGACCACGACCCGTTCCGGGTCTTCGACGAGGGACAGGGCGCCGGGCAGCCCAACCCCTACCCGGACTGGGAGGACAAGCGCCGTCACACGCCCGTCGAAAAGTTCGACCTGCACGCCCAGATCGGACTGCCGTACGACGCGGACCTGCCCGAATCACTGCGGCACTCCCCCGCCACGTTCACCGTCTTCGGCTACGACGAGGCCGTGGAGGTGCTCCAGGACAACAAGCGGTTCTCGTCGGACAACTATGCCGACATCGTCGGGACGCTGTTCGGCCGGTCAATGCTGCAGATGAATGACCCCGAACACCGCCACAACCGGGCCCTGGTGGCCCAGGCCTTTCGCCCGAAAGTGCTCAAGCGCTGGCAGGACGAGCTGATCCAGCCGATCCTTGACCAGATGGTCGACGAGTTTGCCGACAAGGGCGAAGCAGACCTGGTGGAGGCCTTCACGTTCTCTTTTCCGGTGAAGGTGATCTCCGGACTGCTGGGCGTCCCCCTGGAGCACTGGGAGTGGTACCTGCGCCGCACCGTCGAGGTGATCTCGCTGGTGCAGGACTGGAACCGTGCGCAGAAGGCCGCGGACGCGCTGAAGGACTACTTCACCCAGATCATCGAGCTGCGCCGGCGCGAGCCAACGGGTGACCTCATCTCCGAACTGGTCCAGGCCGAGATCGACGGCCAGAAGCTGACCGACGCGGAGATCCTTCCGTTTCTGATGTTGCTGTCCCCCGCTGGCGCGGAGACCACGTTCCGCTCGACCGGGAACCTGCTGGTGGGGCTGTTCTCCAACCCAGACCAGTACGCCGCAGTCCTGGCCGATCGCGACCTCCTGCCCGCCGCCATCGAGGAGGCGATTCGCTGGGAGCCGCCGCTGGTGTTCATCTACCGCAAGGCAACGGTGGACACGGCCATCGGCGGTGTCGACATCCCGGCGGGCTCCAACATCGCGGTGTGCCTCGGCAGTGCCAACCGATCCAAGAAGACGTTCGGCGACGACGCCGAGGTCTTCAACATCCATCGTGCGCCAGCCCACCACGTGGCGTTCGCCACGGGCGCTCACATGTGCCTGGGCATGCACCTGGCACGGATGGAGATGCGAGCCGCGTGCAACACCCTGTTCGACCGGCTGCCCAACCTGCGCCTTGACCCCGAGCAGGCCGACGACGTGTTCATCGATGGAATCGTGTTCCGGTCACCGAACAGGCTGCCGGCGATCTGGGACGTCACTTGATGGATCCGCGCACCCCTGTCCTCATCGGGCAGGCGCAGCAGGTGTGGCGCGATGGCGCGGCACCTGAGCCGGCACTGATGTGGGACCGGGTCGGACGGGCGGCAGCCAAGGACGCAGCCGGATCCGACCGGCGCTCGGCGGCCCAGCGCATCATCGACGCGATCGACACGGTCAACGTCGTCTACACCCAGACCTGGCAGTACGACGACCCGCCGGCGCGCGTGGCCGACGAGTTGGAGCTGCGCTACGGCATCGGGGGCAACTACTCCGGGATCGGCGGCACCCAGCCGCAGACGATCATTGCCGACCTCTGCCAACGGATCGCCAGTGGCGGCCTGGACGTGGCACTCGTCGTCGGCGGTGAGGCCCTGGCCACCAAGAAGCAGTACAAGCGCAGTGACGCACGTCCCCCGTGGTCGGCCCGCATCCGTCGCCCGTTCCCGATGGAGATGATCCCGCCACCCACGGAGATCGCCCACCAGGTCCTGCAGGCGTACACGACATTCGCGCTGTTCGATTCCGCGCGACGAGCTCGGCTCGGCCGCTCCCTCGATGAGCATCGCGTGTCCGTGGGGCGCGAGATGTCCCGGCTGTCAGCGATCGCCGCAGCCAACCAACACGCCTGGTTCCGGGTGGCACGCAGTGCCGAGGAGATCACGACTCCGACGGCCGACAACCGGATGGTCGCGTTCCCGTACACCAAGTTCATGGTGTCGGTCATGGACGTCGACGCTGCGGGCGCCCTGCTCCTTGCCAGTCACGGCAAGGCCGACGAGCTGGGCGTGCCGATGGAGCAGCGCGTCTACCCCCGCGGGTGGGGCTACGCGCAGGACCCGTGGGTGGTCGCCGCCCACGCCGACCTGTCGCGGTCGCCCGCGATGACCGCTGCCAGCGCGGCCGCGTTGGCCATGGCGGGGACCACGGTCGACCAGCTGGCCCACCTCGACCTCTACTCCTGCTTCGCGTCGTCGATTGGGTTCGCTCGCGATGCGCTGGGAATCGACGACGACCGCGACGTCACCGTGACCGGTGGACTGCCGTACTTCGGCGGGGCCGGCAGCGCGTACATGGTCCAGTCGATCGCGACGATGATGGAGCGCCTGCGCGCCGACGCGGGGAGCACGGGGCTGGTGTCCGGCGTCGGCATGCACATGACCAAGCACGCGTTCGGCGTCTACTCGACCACCGGCCTCGAAGCCGTGCCGACGCCTGGCGATGGAGCGACCCTGCAGGCCCGCGTGGCTGAGGCACACCCACCCGTCGAGGTGGCAGCCCGGCACGACGGCACCGCGACCGTCGCCGCCTACACGGTCCTGCATGATCGCGAGAACCAGGCCGAGCTGGGCATCGCGGTCTGCGATCTGCCCGACGGCCGACGGTGCTACGGCCACATCACCGATGCGACGGCGCTGGACTCGATCGAGCGTGACGACCTGATCGGCCAGAAGGTCGAAGTGACGCCAAGCGAGCGCGGCGTCAACCTCGTCCTTGTGTGAGGAGCCAGCATGACCCTGTCCGTCCTGCCACACCGTGACCAGTTGGGCGTGCGACCCGGTCGCCTGTTCATCGACGGGGAATGGGCCGAGTCGGTCACGGGCAAGACCTGGACGCACGTCCACCCCGCGACCAACGAGGAGGTCATCGACTTCGCCGTGGCCAATGAGGAGGATGTCGACCGAGCCGTCCTGGCTGCCAGGCGTGCCTTCGACGACGGCCCATGGCCCAAGATGCCGGCACGTGAGCGCCAGAAGATCCTGCAACGCGTCGCCATCATGATCGCGGACAACGCCGACGAGATCAACCAACTCCAGACGCTGGACAACGGGCTGCCGGTTACCTATTCCGGGGTCTACCAGCTGTCGGCACACATCGTTGCGGACATGTTCGACCACTTCGCCGGTTGGGTCGACAAGCTGGGCGGCGAGACCCTGCCCAGCTACCGCAACCGTGAGATCCTGACGATGACCTGGCGCGAGCCACTCGGCGTCGTCGCGGGCATCCTGCCATGGAACGCGCCGCTGATGCTGTTCGGCCAGAAGGTCGCGCCGGCGCTGGCCGCTGGCTGCACGCTCATCCTCAAGCCGTCCGAGTACGCATCCCTCGCCGTCCTGCGCATGACCGAGTTGCTGGCCGAGGCGGGCCTACCCGACGGCGTCCTCAACGTCGTGCTCGGTGAAGGACCGACGACGGGCGAGGCCCTCATCGACCACCCGGGCGTGGACAAGATCACGTTCACGGGCAGCCGTGCCGTCGGCCGCCACATCATGGAGGTCGCCGGCCGACACGTGAAGAACGTGTCCCTGGAACTGGGCGGCAAGAGCCCGCAGGTCATCTTCCCGGACGCACCCAACGTGGACCTGGCCGCGATGACCGCCATGGGTGGCGTCGCCATGGGCCTGTCCGGGCAGGGCTGCGTCATCATGACCCGCACGCTGGTGCACCGTGAGATCTACGACCAGTGCGTCGACGTCGCCACCAACCTCGCCGCGGCCGTTCGGTTCGGGGATCCGTTCGACCGCGAGACCACCTCGATGCCGATCATCAACCAGCGCCAGATGGACCGCGTCATGGGCTACGTGTCGGCCGCCAGCAACGACGGCGCGCGACTGGTCTTCGGCGGCGATCGTCCGACCGACCCCTCGCTGGCCGACGGCAACTGGGTGAACCCGACGCTGTTCGCCGACGTCGACAACAGCATGACAATCGCGCGCGAAGAGGTCTTCGGGCCGGTTCTCGCCATGATCCCGTTCGACACGGAGGAGGAGGCGATCACCTTGGCCAACGACACCGAATACGGCCTCGGCGCCACCGTGTGGACCAGCAACCTGCCGCGCGCGCTGCGGTGCGCGCGGTCGATCCGTGCCGGGACGTTCGGGATCAACTCCCAGACCGTCATGCCCAACGCGCCGTTCGGTGGTTACAAGGAGTCTGGGATCGGACGCGAAGGCGGACGCGCCGGCATCGAGGAGTTCACCGAGCTCAAGACCGTCACGGTCGCCACCGGGGACAGCTTCACGTGACGTCCGCGCGCCCGCAGGCCCCTCCCCGATGCCGGGGACAGGCGCAGTGCGCAACGACGGACATGCGGAGCGCCCGGCGAACACCCGTTGTGCGCGCGCTTGGCTGACAGCGCGTGCCGCCGATGGGACAATGGGACACAGGGACGGACGTCCCAGGCCCCCTGAACCGAACGCCCCTTCCGATCGGTCAGCGATCATGAGCGCAGCGGAAAAGAACCGTCGCCACGTGCGACGCGATGCGTTGAGCCCGCCACTGCTCGAGGCGCTTGACGAAGTGTGGGAGCGCGACCGCAGACGACGAGCCTTCGAGCGCGAGGCAATGGCCGAGGTCGCGGCACACGCGGTTGCCGAGCAGGCACTTGCCGAGCACGCGGCCATGGACGAGCGCATAGACGCCTGACACGGCCAACCCCGCCACGGCTGAGCCTGCCAGGGCTCAGATGGCCAGCGTGTCCTTCAGCGCCTCGGCAATGCGCTGCGGCCCCGGAAAGTAGTCCCACTCCTGCGCGTGCGGGTACGGCGTGTCCCAGCCGGTCACGCGACGGACCGGTGCTTCGAGGTGGAAGAAGCACTCCTGCTGCACGATCGCTGCCAACTCCGCCCCGAACCCGCTGGTCAGGGTGGCCTCGTGGACAACCACGCAGCGACCGGTCCGGCGCACGGACTCGACGATCGTGTCCGTGTCCAGTGGCAGCAGGGTGCGCAGGTCGATGATCTCCGCGTCGACGCCGGCCATGCGCGCAGCCTCCTCGGCGACGAAGACCATCGTGCCGTAGGCCAGGATCGTGATGTCGTCGCCCTCGCGCCGGACCGCGGCCTTGCCCAGCGGGACCGTGTAGTGGCCCTGCGGCACCTCGCCGAGTTCGTGCTTGGTCCACGGGACCAGTTTGCCGTCATGGTGGCCGTCGAACGGGCCGTTGTAGAGCCGCTTGGGCTCCAGGAACACGACCGGGTCGTTGTCCTCGATGGACGCGATCAACAGGCCCTTCGCGTCGTACGGGTTTGACGGCACAACGGTCTTGAGCCCGGCAACGTGGGTGAACAGCGCCTCCGGGCTCTGCGAGTGGGTCTGCCCACCGAAGATCCCGCCACCCGTTGGCATCCGCACCGTGATGGGTGCCGTGAAGTCGCCGGCGGAGCGGTGGCGCAGGCGAGCCGCCTCGCTGACCAACTGGTCGTAGGCGGGGTACATGTAGTCGGCGAACTGGATCTCCACGACCGGGCGCAGGCCGTAGGACGCCATCCCGATCGCCGTGCCGACGATCCCGGCCTCGTTGATCGGGGCGTCGAAGCAGCGCCCCTTGCCGTACTTGGCCTGCAGGCCGGCCGTGCAGCGGAACACGCCACCGAAGTACCCGACGTCCTCGCCGAAGGCGATCACGTTGGGGTCCTGGCCCATCATGACATCGTGGGCGTCGCGGATCGCGTCCACCATGGACATGCGTGCCATCACAGCCCCGCTTCTTCACGCTGGCGCAACAGGTGCGGCGGCATCGACTCGAAGACCCCCTCGAAGATGTCGCGCGACGGCTTGGGCCCGTCGTGCAACGTGCCGTGGGATTCGGCGTGGGCCTGGTGCTCGCCCATCTCGGCAGCGATGTCTGACTCCAGGGCGGTGCGCCGGTCATCGGACCAGTCGCCCAGGGCGACAAGGTGGCGGTGCAGGCGATGGATCGGATCGCCCAGCGGCCACGTGGCGGCCTCGTCCTTGGGCCGGTACTTCGATGGGTCATCGGATGTCGAGTGGCCGGCCGCCCGGTACGTGACCCACTCGATGAGCGTGGGGCCCAGGTCGGCGCGGGCACGCTCGACGGCCCAGCGACTGGCCGCCCGCACGGCGAGGTAGTCGTTGCCATCCACTCGCAGGCTTGGGATGCCGAACCCGTGGCCACGCGACGCGAACGTCGCCGCACCACCTTTGGCGATGGTCTGTGACGTCGAGATCGCCCACTGGTTGTTCACGATGTTCAACACGACGGGCGCCTGGTAGGTCGAGGCGAACACCAGCGCAGAGTGGAAATCCGATTCCGCGGTGGAACCGTCGCCGATCCACCCGGCCGCGATCGCGGTGTCGCCCGCGATCGCCGACCCCATCGCCCAGCCGACCGCCTGGACGAACTGGGTGGCAAGGTTGCCCGAGATCGTGAAGAAGCCGAACTGCTTGGAGGAGTACATGACTGGCAGCTGGCGGCCCTTGTTGGGGTCCTTCTCGTTGGAGTAGATCTGGCACATCATGTCCACGACTGGGTAGCCCGCGGCCATCAGCAGGCCCTGCTGGCGGTAGGTCGGGAAGTTCATGTCACCCGAAGCCAGCTCCGCCTGGAACCCACACGCGATCGCCTCCTCGCCGAGGCACTGCATGTAGAACGACGTCTTGCCCTGGCGCTGGGCCATCAGCATGCGCCGGTCGAACTCGCGCACGCGGAGCATCACCGTGAGCCCGGCCAGGAGTGCGTCGCCGTCGATGCCGGGGTCCCAGTCACCGTGGGCAAGGTCGTCGTCACCCAGGACGCGAATCAGGCCGTAGCCGACGTCGCGCATGTCCTCGGCAGGCGCGTCGACCGCGGGCCGACGCGTCTCGCCTGGAGCCTCGATCCGGATCTCGCTGTAGTCCGGCGTGTCGCCGGGTCGATAGCGCGGCTCCGGCACGCGCAGGCTCAGTCGCTGGGAATCCACGCTCCCGCCTCCCTCGAAAGAAATGGCCCGAAGCGGGCCAGGATCGCCGCGGCCCCTGGGGCCTGCGCGCGATCGTCGCAGGGTAGGGCCGGCCATGTGCCGCGACCGCCCCCGCGCGCCCATCGCGTGCCAGCCCTGCTTGGCTCGGCTCCGGGCGAGGAGGCAACGCGTGGGAACGTCGACATCGGAGGTGGATGCCAGGGCCGTCCGGGTGGAGGTCGAGGGACGGGTCGCAACGGTGATCCTGGACAGGCCGCAGCGGCGCAACGCTGTGGATCGCGCAACGGCGGCCGCGCTGGCAGATGCGTTCCGGGCGTTCGAGGCAGACGACGCCCTCGACGTCGCCGTGCTGTGGGGCGCACGCGGGACATTCTGCTCCGGTGCGGACCTGCAGGCGATCGCCGCTGGCGACGCGAACCGACTGGACCCGGTCGGCGACGGTCCAATGGGCCCGACCCGGATGCTGTTGACCAAGCCGGTCATCGCGGCCGTGGAGGGCCACGCGGTGGCAGGCGGCCTGGAACTGGCGTTGTGGTGCGATCTGCGCGTCGCGTCAGAGGAAGCCGTGTTCGGCGTGTTCTGTCGGCGCTGGGGTGTGCCGCTCATCGACGGCGGCACCGTCAGGCTGCCTCGGTTGATCGGCGAGGGTCGGGCGCTGGACCTGATCCTGACGGGACGCCCCGTCGATGCGCAGGAGGCGCTGGCCATGGGCCTGGTCAATCGCGTCGTTGCTGCCGGCCAGGCACGCAGGACCGCGGAGGCGTTGGCCCGTGACCTTGTCGCGCTCCCTCAGGCGTGCATGCGGGCAGATCGTCGTTCCGTGCTGACCCATGCCGGGCGCCGCCACGACGAGGCCATGGCGGCGGAGTTCGACGGCGGCCAGGCCGTCATGGCCGAAGCGGCCGCCGGTGCGACGAGGTTTGCGGGCGGAGCCGGCCGCCACGGCGAATCCGAACAGCCAAGCCTGGGATGACCGACCGTCAGTGCCGTCCGGCGGGAACGCGCCGCCGACGCCGCTGGTTGCCGCCCAGCAGCAGGGCCGCGCCGAGCAGGACCTTGCCCAGCGCCTGCAGGCCGTCGGCGACCCCGGTCGCGGGCAGGTCATCACCGGCGTCCGCGACCATTGGCGGCGCGGGTGCGGTGGCGCCCGTGTCACCGCTTGGGGTGCGCGGCTCGGGCCATGCCCCGTTGGTCAGGCGGACCGCGAAGAAGCCCTGGAAGGCGTCGGTGTACCAGATCTCCTGGCGCTCGGGGACGAACGACGGGCTGGACATCGCCCAGTTGGAGGCCTCGAAGACGCCGAGCTCGTCAAAGCCTGGGCGCGGCTGCACGGGGGCGTTGTAGTAGGCGACTTCGACGGGGTTGTGCAGGTCGGTGATGTCGAAGACTCGCAGCCCGGACAGGATCATCGAGCACGCCACGATGGTCGGATCGACGCGGGTCGGGACGTTGCAGTAGTGCCCCGCGTACCCGACGATCGGGTTGCCCTCGTTGGGATCACTGGCCTGGGCGGCGAAGTTCTTCGTGTCGTGCACCTCGAGCCGGAGGTCGGAGATGATGGTCGGATTTGTCTCATCGCCGATGTCGATGATCCGAGCGGCGCCCACCTTGGACTGGGTGCCGAACTCGTCGATCTCCATGACGTACGGATGCCCGTCGACCGTGAACGGGACGGCGTTCTGTGGGATGCTGCGCGTCGCCCAGTCCAGCCGCGCGACCTCCACAACGACCGGGTCGGCGACGCGCGCCTGGATCTGCGACGTGTCCAGGATGATGAGCCCGGTGCCCGTGCCTGCGATGTAGGCCCGGTTCCCGTCCGCGCTGATCGACAGGCCGTGGGAGTCATAATCGCCCTGCCACAGGGGGATCGGCAACAGCGGGTCGCTGATGTCGACGGCAATCAGGGTCTTGGTCGAGGGTGACGCCGACCAGAACGTGTTGCCGTCGGGTGACAGCCCGCTCTCGTGGCCGACGACGCCCATCGGTGACACGGACAACAGCTGCGGGGTCCGGCAGTCCCCAGAGATGTCGTAGATGTCGATCACACCGGCGCTGGTCGCCAGGGTCCCGCCGACCGCGGCCAGGATCCCGCGCTCGCTGCTCAGCACGAGTGACTCGTGGGTCTGCAACATCGCCGGCGTGCGCAGGTTGGCGGTCAGCACCGGAGCCGTGGGGTCGGTCATGTCCAGGACGTTGACCCCGGCCTCCGCATCGACGACGCCGGTCGGGAACATCAGCGCGGCGTCGTAGTAGGCGCAGTCGTGGCCGGCCGCGTCGGTGTACCGCTCGACCTTGAAGCCGCCGATCGTCCCGAACGTGTCCCCGTCGATGTAGGACCCGATGAGTTCCGCATTGCACGTGTAGCCCTGGGCGGCCCGACCGGACTCGTGGTCCTCGCGGCTGACCCGACCCTGGATCCCGGGCTCCGGGTTCGAGCCCGCGCCGCACGGCGCCTGGGGCGTGGCCGGCGGCGACGCAGGTGCATCCTGGGCGATGGCGGGGACCGCGATGAGCGCGACGCCCAAGGCGGCAGCGAGGCCTGCGACGCCGCTGAGGCGCAATGACTCGAACACGATCACTCCTGCGGGGCCTTTGGACCACTCCGGCCAATCAGCCGCGAGTCTCGCACCGGCATGGCACGTGGCCAAACTGCCGGTCATGACGCCCGTCGGCCGGGTGGCGCCAGCAATCAGCGTTGTTCGAATCAACGACCCTCGTCGGTCGCCAGTCGCAGGATCGGCACGGGGCGCAGGTCCGCGGTGAACAGTCGCCGGGCCGTGATCAGCGCGACGGTGGTGGCAGCCAAGGCGGCAGCACCCAGGATCAGGAACATCAAGGCCAACTGGACCAGCACGGCGTGCTGCGGATCGACGCCGGCGAGGATCAGCCCGGTCATTGCGCCCGGAAGGAATATGAGCCCAAGGCCGCGCACGTTCTCGATCGTCGGCAACAGGCCGAGGCGCAGGCCAGCCCGGACCGCCGGCCGGATCGCGTCCATGCCTGACCACCCAAGCGCCAACCTGGCCTCCAGTTCGAGGCGCCGATCGGCGACCTCCTCCTCCAGCCGCTTGGACACCACGACGACCGTCTTCATCGCGTTGCCAACGATCATCCCGGTCACCGGGACGATGACCCGCGCCTCGACCGGGAAGATGCCCAAGCCGAACGCCACCAGGAAGCTCACGACCAGGCAACCACCGTTGCCGACCAGCGACGCCTGCAGGATCCCGGGCAGCTGCGGTGCCCGGCGATGCACGGTGCGCGAGGCCAGCACGACGATCACGCCGGACCACGTCCACGCCCAGATGAGCGGGGTCGTGTCGGACAGGACAATCGCGAGGCCCCAGCCCACCACCGCAAGCTGAGCGACCCCGCGACCGCAGGCCACGACGATCTCGCGCTCCAGCCGAAGCCGTTGCGTTCGCGACACGACCACGGCCGCGGCCACGAGGACCAGCGACGCGGCAAGCCCGAGCCACCCGATGTCGGTGCCAGCCATGCAGCCCTCCCTGTCCAGAACTGACGCGGTCTAGATGTCGACACGCGGCGCCTCGGCGTCCTCGCCTGCGCGCCCGACGGCGCTGCCGGTGCCGGTACCGCCCGTCACAACCCGGCCTGCGTCCATGACGACCAAGTCGTCCGCCAGTCGCTCGGCCTGGGCGCGATCGTGGGTGACCCACAGCACGCTGCGGCCGCCGGCAATGAGGCTGCGCACGGTCTGTTCGACCTGCCTCGCGGCGGCCTCGTCGAGCGACGAGGTCGGCTCGTCCGCCAACAGGACGGACGGCTCGAGCATCAGCGCACGAGCGATGCAGGCACGTTGGGCCTCGCCACCGGAGAGCTCGTCCACGGACCGATCGAGGAAGTCCGTTCCCAACTCCGCTGCCTCGAGTGCCGCCGCACACGCTGCCTCGGTCGCTTCCTGGCGTGCGGCGAGCAGGTTGCTCCTGACCGTTCCCGGGAACAGCACTGGTCGCTGGAAGACCATCCCGACCGAGCACCGCAGGGCACGCGGCTCCAGGAGCGCGACGTCATGTCCGGCGTACAGCAGGCGCCCTCGATCGGGAACCTCCAGGCGATTGCAGCACCGCAGGAGCGTGGACTTCCCGGCACCACTCGGGCCGACAATCACGGTGATGCGGCCCGGCCGGACGGTCAACCAGATGTCGTCCAGTCGCGGCCGCGCCACCCCGTCGATCGCCACGCCCTCGAAACTGAAGAGCGGAGCGGACCCGGCCGTGGCTTCCGCATCAGCGCCAGCCAAGGAATTCTCCGGTCCGAACGCGAGGATCACGTCCCGCGTCCCCGGTCACACTGCTCATCATCGCACCGCCCGAGATCACACGCGTTCGATCACGACCGCCATGGTGATACCCGCGGCGCTTCCCACGGGGGCCGACGCCCGATTACGGTCACCGGACCCAGCGTGTGCGCAGGCCTGAAGGGGTGGCCATGGTCAGTCGATGGGTCTATGACCTCATGTACCGCCGCGGTGCACCGTGGGAGCCGGGGCCACGGTCAGAACTTGTCAGCCTTGTCAAAGACGGCCGCCTCGATCCTGGACACCTTTCCAATGCCATCGACCTCGGATGCGGATCGGGAGCCAACGCGGTCTTTCTCGCCCAGCACGGGTTCAACACGATCGGCGTCGACTTCTCCCCTGTGGCGCTCGAGAAGGCCCGGGCCGCGGCCCTGACCGCTGGCGTGGCCAATGGTTGCCGATTCGTCGAGGGAGACCTGACGGATCCGCAGCTCAACGTCACGGGACCTTTCGAACTGCTCGTCGACTACGGGACCCTCGACGACCTGCGCGGCGATGCGCGCGCCGCCATGGCCCGCACGATCATCAGGCTGGCGGCACCCGCGTCAGTCTTCCTGCTGTGGTGCTTCCAAGCCGACCGATCGAGCCTGCCATGGTTGAGCATGAGCGGGCCGTCGCGCATCGCCCCCGGCCTCGAACCCGGCGAGGAGCATGAACTGTTCGGCGCCTTGTTCGACATCGAACGCCTGCCGCAACCACCGGTCGACTCGCCGTACGCCTGCTACCTGCTCACGCGTCGAGTGCGATGACTGACGGGCCCATCGGCGTGTCGGACATGGATCGCCCCAGCCAGATGAAGAACACGGGAAGCAGCAGGAAGGACGGGTAGAGGGCGGTCGGCCCCAGAAAGCTCACAGCAAAGGCAACCCCTGCCACCAGCCCCCAGCGCTGCAACCCAATTGAGATCAGGCCGGCCCGCCCAGCACCGATGGCCGTCAACGCCAACCACGTGCCGCCGGCAAGGTGACCCGTCAACTGCAGGGCACTGGTGGTGCGCATCAGCAGGTCGAAGGACGCGTGGGCTGGCGCCCCGATTGCAGCCGCCTCGGGGGCGACATGGAGTACGACGCCGTTGTAGGCGATGTCGAAGGCCATCCAGAACAGGCCCAGCGCAGCGGCCGGCGCAGCCCATGGCCAGGTGTGGCGCAACCGGCCGTGCAGGCCCAGGACGACCACGACGCCTGCCAGGTGCATGATCAACCCGACGACGAACGGCGCGGCGAACGCAGCTCGATGGTCCGCGACGAACGGGAGGAAGGCGGCCGGGTCGGTGAGGGCGTCGGCATCGCCGCCCTGGGCCGGCCACAGCCCGTTGAGCAGGACGGGGAAGGACAACAGGCAGGCGGCGACGATCAGGCTCGAGCGTCGGGTGGCCAAGTTCGTGGGCATGGTGGATCCGTTCCTTCGGGACGTGATCCTGCATGATCCGGCCGATCAACAACTTCCGTCCACTTGTTGAATAGGATTGATCAATTCGTTTGTGGAAGTGACCATGGAACTGCGCCAGCTGCGGTCGTTCGTCGAGGTCGTCCGAGCGGGGACGTACGGCGCTGCCGCCGAGCGACTGCACGTGTCGCAACCGGCGCTGTGGAAGCAGGTACGGCAGCTGCAGGTCGAGCTCGGCGTCGAGTTGTTCGTCCGCGACGGCCGCAAGGTTGCGCTGACCGACAGCGGTGAGTCGTTGGCAGCGCGGGCCGAGCAGGCCCTCGTGGCCGCCGACGCGATCCGCGCGTTGGCAGACGACCTGCGGGCCGGCCGCGCCGGTTCCGTCAGGATCGCGTGCACCGGGCCCCATCTGCAACGGTGCATGGCGCGCATCATCGCCCAGTTCCAGCAGCGCCATCCGGGAATCCGGGTGATCCTCACGGAACAGGCGATCCTGGACCCGCAGGCGGCCCTGGACTCCATGGCGTTCGACGTCGTGGCCAGTGGTGGCGGGTCAGGTCGACCGGGGCTGGAGCTCTACGAGGTGTCCATCGCCTGCCCGGTTCCTGCCTCGCATCCGTTCGCAGGACGCGAGAGCATCGACGTACGCGCCCTGCGCGACGTCGCCCTGGTGACCGCGCCTCCCGGGTTTCTGTCACGGTCTGAACTCGACCGCGCCTGCAGCGCCGCGAGATTCGACCCGGTGATCGTGGCCGAGTCAGCCAGCCCCGGCGCCCTGGTCGCCATGGGACGTGAAGGCCTTGGTGTGCCCGTCATCGCCAACGATGCCATGCCTGACACCGCACAGGCGCCGCTGCTCGAACTCGACGGCGCACGACTCGGCGGCTCGGCATGGTTGTTCTGGGCCGACCATCCCTCGCACGCAACGCAGAACTTCGTCGCGGTCGCCCGCGACGTCCTGGCCGGTCACGACCAGGTGTCGACCAACGCCTGAGTACGGCGCGCAGCGTTGAGCATGGGACGCCCGTGCGACGAGACGGCCAGGTCGATGTCAAGGTTCGCCAGGCGCTTGACCGACGTCCGCGCAAGGTCGCGATCCATGTTCAACAGCGCCGGCGACTCGCGTGCGCGGTCGCCTGTGACGAAGGCATCGCCGACGATCAGGGCGTCACCCCAACGCAGCGCCACGTGGCCGGGGGTGTGGCCCGGCGTGGCGATGACCTCGACCCCGCCGATCCGGTCGCCGTCCCCCAGCCAGCGGTCCACGAACGGCCCGGGTGGTGCGAGCAGCGCCATCAGGGTCGCTCGAGCCCAGTTGGTTGCAATGATCGTGCGCTCGATCACCGGCCGCTCATCCGCGGCAGCGCAGACGCGAGCGCCGGTCGCTTGGCGGATGAGGTCGACGTTGCCGAGGTGGTCGGGGTCACCGTGGGTGAGCACGATCCATTCCGGCATGGTCCCGATCGCTCGAAGCTGGCGGAGGACCGACTTCCCCCAGCCCCGCAGGCCCGTGTCGACCAGGACAGGCACATCCGCGATCACCAGGAAGGCGCTGACACCCAGGCCCGCGGACAGGCGATGCAGGCCCAGCTCAACGATCACCATGGCGCACCCCGTCGACGCAGGATCCAAGCATCGCAGAACACGCTCACTCGAGGAGGTCGACGTTGTGACGGCAAGACACGACAACTCTCCACATCCTTGGGGTACGTCTTGATCGCGTGCACGGAGGTGACGATGAACGTCGCGCTCACGCCTGAGCCTGAGGAGCGGGTCCACGAACGCGGTGTAGCCCTAGCTGTCGTGGTCTGCCGCTCTGACGGCTCTGGCAACAAGATCGCTCGCGGCCTTGAAGTCCACGGCGAAGTCGGTCAGCGGCGGTGACTTCGACCTGAGCAGTGCGAGCAGGAGGTGGCCCGCACCGACGTCGTTCGCCCCCAGCCGGATGGCCTCGCGGAACGCCAGCTCGATCACCTTGCGAGCCTCCGGGGAGTACGGAATGACGTCGGGCACCTTGGCGTCAGCGGCTGGAAGAGCGACAAGAGCCGCGTCCCTTGCCTGCTCGACCGAGACCCCCTGCGATTGCAGGGCTTCGACGGCAGGCGAATCGGGCTCTTCCAGGAGCCCGAGGAGTAGATGGATCGGGCTGATCTCGACGTTGGCTGCCGATGCCGCGCTGTTGTGGGCCCCGACCAGCGCGTCGCGGGCAAGTTGCGTGAACCGACTGAAGCCCTGGCTTGGGTGGAGGGGAGGCCGTTCGGGCGGGGTGTGGTCGACAAAGCGCTTCTGAGCGGCCTGCTTTGTCACCCCCATGCTGGCCCCGATGTCGCGCCACGAGCGCCCCAAGGAACGAGCCTGGTCGACGAAGTGGCCGATCAGATGGTCAGCCACGGCGCCGAGGTGCTCTGCCGTGATGACGGACGTGGAGAGCTGATCGAGAACGTCGTCGTGTGTCTTGACGATCCCCTCGATGAGGGCGTCGAGCTGCACAGGGGGTTCGAGCTGCTTCGGTTCCTTCATGGCATCGCCTCCGTTGGTCCGCGTCAACGGTAGGTTGACGCGGTCAACTCGTCAACCACGGGTTGACGGAGAACACCCAACCGTTCCTGTTCAGACTCCGTCGCATCGCTGACACACGACCCGTAGATCCCGAGGGCTTGGCTGCGTCGCTGGCCCATGCTCGACGGTTGCGCGTTGGTACGCGGTCGGGCTCAATGGCCGGCGGCAGTCAGTTGGCGTGAGCCGTCACCTCGCGGTCGAGACGTTCCCCGAGGCGGTCGCTTTCGATGTCGAGGTCGTACTGCGTCTGGAGGTTGAGCCAGAACCGCGGGGTCGTGCCGAAGAAGCGCGCGAGCCGGAGAGCCGTGTCAGCGGTCACGGACCGCTTTCCGTGGACGATCTCGTTGATGCGTCGCGGCGGCACGCTGATGTCCTTGGCGAGCCGGTACTGGCTCAGCCCCGCCGGCTCGAGGAACTCCTCGAGCAGCACCTCGCCCGGGTGGACCGGGGACAGCCTGGTTGCCATCGAATGACTCCTCAGTGGTAGTCGACGATCTCGACGTCGTAGGCGTGGCCTCGGGCACGATCGCCGTTGAGAGGCTCGTTGCGTACCTCGACGGCCTCGTGCCGGTTGTGGCATCGACCTGATCAGCGCCGGCCTCGTGGGCGAGTGGCGCGCAGCGAGGTGCGGCCGCCGGGAGGTGGACGGTCTGCCTCCGGCGAAGCCACGGACACACGTCCGACCAGGAAAGCACCATGCGCACCGTCCTGATCCTTGCTGGCGCCGCGCTGAGCGCCGCCATCACCGTCGCCGCCGCGCCGTCGGCGGACGTCGCTGGCTACATCGAGTGCAACAGCCTCTCCGGCTCCGTGGCGGCTGCGCAGACCGAGGCCCTCGTCCCGTCGCCGCCCAGCGCCTCGGCCCTGGACGGGCACGGTTGTGGGTCCGCCGACGGCATGAACTTCGCCGGTGACCTCGAGGCGGGCGTCGTGGACGCCGTGACCATCCGACTCGACTGGCTCGGCGCCGGCGCCGAACGGGGCG
>Ga0326597_10000963_pt1 | contig 48227 bp, 69 predicted proteins | sample RVTome_12_FD_203789 | JGI IMG/M metagenome (GOLD analysis project Ga0326597, IMG submission 203789) | Soil microbial communities from uranium-contaminated site in the Upper Colorado River Basin, Wyoming, United States - RVT100D185 | ecosystem: Environmental > Terrestrial > Soil > Contaminated >...
ACGGAGACCTGTCCCTGCTGCAAGAGGAGGTTAAATGCCTGACATGACAATGACTCAAGAGGAAATTCATAAACAACTGGCTGCAATCGCTGCGCTGTCTCGGCAAGACATGGCTGAGCTTTGGAGATACGCGCCAGTAGGACATCCCTACTTCGACAAGACGTTGCCATTCGTTGAAATATTTGAGAAACGATTCAAAGAACTGGGCGGATTTTCTCCTGAGATTTCAAAAGCCATCGACCGATAAAACTATGAATAGCGAACCAATAAATGAGCTGGAACTAGTCCTTAACGGCACACAGTCGTTGAGCATCGCGGATGCGGAACGACAGGCCCTGGTTGACGCGCTAATGCCAATCGCGCGCCGCATTCCACTCTGGGTACAGGCCACAATCACGGTCGAGAACAATGCGGATGCTGCTGCCGTCGCTCAGGATCGCGAGCGGGTCATGGCGGACAGTAAGGCGTGGGAGACCCTCCTGCGAGAGTTCTCGAATCAACTCATCGAACGGCTCTACAAAAATCATCGTGGCTGGACCGAAGTCAGCAAAGCATGGATCTTCAACTCAACGACAAACACGAGTACACGCTGAACGGGAGGCGTGTTCCCGGAGTCACTGAGGTGATCCGGCATTTTGTTCCGGCATGGAACTGTGGTCAGTGGTATCTCGACAGGGGGAAGGCAGTTCACAAAGCGGTTGCGCTTGCTCTGACAAATAAGCTGGATTGGAGCAGCGTCGATCCTCGAATTGTAAAGCGAGTTACCTCCATTCACCAATTCGTCATTGGAAACGGATTGGCATGTTACACCGTGGAAGAGTCGATTGGCTCTGTGCGTTACCAATTCGCCGGCACACTGGATTTTGTCGGAATGACGACGGGAAGCCGGCTGGTCTTGTGCGATTGGAAATCCCAAATAGAACCTGCGACTCTAGTACAGTTGGGCGGTTATCGCGTTCTCTGGGAAGACAGAAAACCACGCGCAATTGTCCAAGCTGTCGCGGTTCAGGTCGATGACGATGGAGCGTTGGGATGTGAGACAATCAGAGGCAGTGCGCTTGTGAACGCCAGCAACACTTTTCTCAACATGCTCTCTGTCTACGGCTGGAAACTGAAACATGGGCTCATAAAAAAGGAAGAAAATGGAACCAATAAATGAGCTGGAATTGTTCGTAGCCGACGCTAATGCGCTTGCGGTCGACGACGCGAAGCGCGAGGCGTTGATTGCGTTGCTTAAACCCATAGCGGACACGCTTCAATATCACCTTGATTACGCGGACAAGGTCCAGGTGACAGATGAAGCGGGCGCAAAACATGCAGCCGAAACTCGGGACTTGATGTTAGCCGATGCAACGACTGCGGAAACCGCCATCCGCGAGTTTGATGACGGTTTGCTCGACCGCTTGTTTCGAGCGCACAGAAAAGGAACCGCGCTGATCGCAAGATTCTCAGTGCTGGCCGATGCCGCAAGAATTGTTAAGGGAAAAATCAGCGACTGGCAGGACCTTCAGAAAGAGAAGGCCGAGAAGGAACGGCAGCGCCTCCAGGCAATCGAGAATGAAAAGACCCGGCTCGAACAAGTCCGATTGCTAAAGCTCGCGGATTCGAGGAAGACTGAAGAGAAAAAGGAGATGTATCGCGAGCAGGCGGCGGCGCTAGTCCCATCAACCATTCACGTTGCCGCGCCTGACAAGTTCGTGAAGGTCCAGCGAGTCTGGCGCGTCATGAGCGTGGATAAGAATTTATTTGTCAAAGCGGCGGCGGAAAATGTCATGCTACAGGGCTGGATCACGATCAATGAAATGGATCTTGCTCGCGCTAAAGCGTCTAATTCCGAGCTCGAACTGCCGGGCATTACGTTCAAACAAATAACCGTATGAATGAACAAACAGAGCAGAAAGAACACACGCCACCACCGGAAGGCTGGGTGCAGATCCCGATTCGGCGTGGCGTGTTTGAAATAACCAAGCTCCTCGACATCCGAGACAAGTGCGGAGGACGAATCATCGGAGGATACGCTCGCTGGTGCTGTTCTGAGCGCCAGAGCCTTCATCATGCCAACGACGTAGACATTTTCCCAATAGTCGAAAAAGAGAGCGAGACTTCGCACGGCATTTTCGAAGCGTGGCGAACCTTGTTGAAAGAAGCCGGATTGACTGAAAAACACGAGAATGAAGTAAGCGTAACTTACGAGAAGCCGGAAGACGGTCCATTTCTTGCCTGCCCAGTCATTCAAGTGATAAAGCCGACGCTCGAAGGCGCGATTGTAACCGAAGGGACCGTGGAAGAGGTTCTCGGCAATTTTGACTTCACGGTTGTTCGTGTAGCATTGAATCCTGATCGATTGACGGCAACAGCGTGGGCGTCATTCATTGAGGACGACAAGAAAGGATTGCTCAGACTCCTTAACATTCATTGCCCAGTGTCTAGCCTCCTGCGTGTATGCAAGTACGCGCGCAAGGGTTACTACTGTCGGCCTGGGGAAGCGATGAAACTATTTGCCGATTGGGACCAAAGGAAACCCGAATACAAGTCGCAAATACTTAACCTTTTCCAGAAGGGCACACTCGGAGAAATATCGAAGGAAGAAATAGAGGAACTGGAAAAGCTGTTGCACGTTGACTAAAATATGACCACACCCAACGAGAAAGAAAAAAACCCATGACAAGCGACCAAGCAGATCGGATCATTAAACTCCTCACATCAATCGACATAAGCCTCTGGGTGCTGATCATAGCTGTCGGCTTTCTGATCGGTTTCTATGCAAGGAAAGAGTTAAAAAAGTAGAACCCTTATGAGCACGCCAGCAAAAGAAACCACTGAAGTTCAGAAAGCAAAAGAGGAGCGAGCCGTTGAATTCATCCCGTTCGGCGGTACGGATAAAGTCCGGTTGACGGCGAGCATGGTCCGGCAGTTCATCGCCGTGCCGACAAAAAGCGGGAAGCTTCCATCCGAGCGCGATTGCATCCGGTTTATCATGCTGTGCCGGGGCAAGCGGGCCAATCCGTTTGAGGGTGACTGCTTCATGATCGGGTATGATAGCCAATATGGGGCATCCTTTTCAATGGTCTGCGGCATCGAACTTTTCCAAAAGCGTGCAGAGCAGTCTGTGGATTACGATGGAAGGGAATCAGGAGTCATCGTCGCGAACGCGGATGGCGTCTTGCAAGAACGCAATGGATCGTTGCTCGTCAAAGGAGAAATCCTTGTGGGTGGCTGGGCGAAAGTCTACCGGAAGGATCGCAAATTTCCCGAGTATAAGACCGTCACATTCTCGACGTATGACACAGGCAAGAGCCGGTGGGAGAAAGACCCTGGTGGGATGATCGAGAAGGTTGCACTCAGTCAAGCTCTGCCGGGCGCTTACCCGACTGCGCTCGGCGGACTCTACACCCAGGAGGAAATGACGAAGCTAACGGAGGCCGGCATGGGCATGTTGACGGAGACCGACCGGGAACCAATCGCGATGCCCAAAGCGCTTGATGAGCGTCCGACAGAACCTCCGCAGAAACCTGAACCGGCGTCTGACACGCCGCCAGCCAAAGATGTGGTTGACCCTCTGAGGCTGACCGTTCAGGAAGAACTTGCTGAGTTCGTGGAGACTGCGGGTGTTGCCTTTGACGATCTGCGGGACTTTTTGAAAACCAAAGGGCTTGTCGAGGATGCCGGCTCGTTCGGATCAATTTACGATTTACCTGACTCGGTCTGCAAGAAGCTCAAAGCGGACTCAAAGGTGATGGCCGAACTCGTGAAGAAGTTCGGGAAGCGAGGCCAGCAATGACGTTTGTGATCCGAATCCACTGCTGGTTTCTCTACTGGATGGCTCGAATCCAGTGCCGTATGACCGGAATCAACGCTTCTATTTCATGGCCCTATCAGATCGGAACACAACGCGGCAATGCAATCTGGTGGGGTGTAGTTGACGGAATATCGGACCACACGAAGAGGCATCATTGAACCTCAAGAACTACACTTCCACGGTTCCAGTCAGCAGGACCATTTCCAAGATCGAGGAGATTCTTGCGGAGACGGGAGCGAAGGCTATCGCCAAGACTTACGAGAACACCCGCGTTGCGGCGATTACCTTTCAGCTTGCCATCAACGGAAAGGATTTCCTGATCCGGTTGCCGGCTGATCCCGAGGCGGTTTATCGCTCCTTGGCAAAGGAAGTCATTCGGCCACGCGAAGGCACTCTGGAAAGACTCCGTGAACAAGCAGACAGAACCGCGTGGAAGATTCAGCAGGATTGGTTGGAAATAGAGCTTACCAAGATGCGCCTCCAACAGACGGAGCCTCTCCAGGCTTTCCTGTCCTACATCTGGAACGGAAATCAGACCTATTACGAGGCTCTAAAGGAGAGGAAGTTCAGAGGTTTGCTGGGAACGGGAGAAGATCCAGAAGCGCAAACTAAACGAGCAACCTGAATGGCATTTAGAAACTCTCAAAGGATCAGTCGTCGAAAATCCATCACCGTCACCGATATGATGCGTGAAGCGATAGCACACTCACTCCCAAAAGAAGAAGCGGTCGTCTATGTATTGTGGAGACTCCGAAAGAATCGTATTTCAAAACGGCGGCTGCGTCTCCTCTACAGCGAGCTGGCAGCCGACTTAAACCTCCCTTGAAGAGAAAAAATCAATGGCCTGTTGCTCGAAAAGCGCTGGTTCACGGCATCGCTTGGTGTTTGGATTGTGGATTTGAGTGCCAAGACTACCTAACGGTGCAACGGAAATCAATGCGGCACGCAAGAACGAAGGGACACCGAGTAACCGCAGAACTCGGCTACGTGGTTAATTATACGACGCCAATCAGGCAGGAATCTTAGCAGCCGCGGCCACAATCGCCGTTCCAAGGGCGAACTTCGGCTCGACTCTCAGTTCTGGATCATCACAGAAATATTCGTACAATTGCTGCTTTTTCATTGGATAACCGTCCAATGCCAGTTGCTTCAGCAATTTCGTCATAAATCCCCTGGAACATTTGCGTTCTCGGATGGCTGAAAGAGGATCACCGTTGGGTTTCATGCTGTCATTTAACTGACAAGGCAGGCTAAATCAAGGGATTTCCTGACAACTGGCCGGCAGCCAGTGACGAAGACTTCGCGAATGTCGTAGCTGTAGCTCCCGTCGTAAGCGTCTCTGAATCGCCCATGTACCGATACTCGGAAGCCGCCGACGTAGGAACCGATGAAAGTCCCGACTGTTCCCCGTGGAACATCAGCGTGTCCACACTCGGTTATTTCTATCATGTCACCCGGTTGAATAGGATCGGCCATCGGCAGGACAATAAACCCATAAGCCGCTAATAGTCAAGCGATAGGCTTACAAGTGATGTTTTTGGAGGATGGTGAACGCCGTAAATGCCTATGAGGATCAATAGGAACCTGCCCGCCCTGCAATCTTCATGGGTTAGGACGTGCTCAGATAGGGTCCAGCGCGTCCTAGGGCGAATCCAGCTCCTCGATCTTTACGAATACGCCGGGCTTTCCACTCCAAGCTTTGCTGAGTTCCTCAATGACGATCTGGGAATCGTCCTTCCAAGCGACGCCGGTTAGAGCATCTTCCACGGCTCGCGCTAGTTTCAGCAGGTCCGGTTTCTTGGCCGGCGACCGTGGAGCAGAGGCTTTGACCACGTCCTCATTGCGACCTGACCCGTAATGTCCCTTGGGTCTCTGCATGAAAAAGTGAAACTCGACCATCAGCGGACCTGTCAGCGGCGATTTGCAGTGCTCGCTGGCGAACCGCTTCACGTCTCCCCTCCAATCTTTGGAACCCTTGCAGTCCTCGACCACCACGGGGAACCGCATTCCCGGGCGCATGAACGCGCGTTTGGAACCGGCGGTTTTTGGGATACCAGGAACAAAAAACTGAATCATACAGGATCATCCACCGGCGGCTGGGGAGAAGATTCGAGCAGCAGGCGCTCCATTTCCTGCCGACTCACTGCTGGACACACCGTTTGGAAGAACTGCCAGAATCGCTCCGGATGCAGAGCGTAAGCTTCATGCGGATGGGCGACAACGAACCATCCCCACGTCACTTGTTCAGCCTCCTGTTCGATTGTATCCATAGCTTTAAGTTTTCTGCCGTCATCGTGAGTGGTGAGCGCGGCAGAGAATTTCACTCTGCATTCCGGAATGTATTATCCAAGGACGACAACGGACTCATGTATACTACCTTATTGTCTCGTTAGTCTGCGTCTTATTCCGCCAACGCGCTCATAATCCGGTTATTCCGTCTCGGCTTCGCCTTTGACGGTTTTGATCTTGATGTGATTTTTCCCCGGCTTGATCGTCACGATCTGATCCGCGAACCTGAACTGGGTTATTTTCAGTTCCGTCATCCGGTCGAAAATCTTCGTCTCGACGCCGGTCAGTTCTTCGGCCAACTTCGCCTTCGTGTCGCGGTTCTCAATGAAGTCCTCCGCGAGCTTCTCCAGCTTCTTGTCTTTGATCGGCGCGACTCCTTCGCCTTCCATTGGAATCTCTTCTTGTTTGGGTTTTGCCATAGGTGTTTGTCGTGGTTTGACTGTCCCTAAGACTCAATTCCAAACCCGGAAGATTATCAAGAAATGGTTTGACTCACCAAAATGTTCGACAGATGCTTTTGATATTCGCCATCCTCGAAGTATTGAATCCAGTAGTGCCGCGCCTCGCGTTCAGCGATTGCCGCGTCAGGTGCGAACACGCTCCAGAGTTCGAGGCGGCAGCGGATTGAGCGGCCTCCGCAAGTTCGTACGACGCACTTGTCAAACAATTCGCTGATACCAACGCCGGGGGGCGTCTTCAGCGAGAGCGTGTCGTTGTTGGTCCGGCGTGGCATAGGTCAATCGTTACGACAACACGGTTCCGCATTCACGGGAGTATTCGAGAAACGCCGCTAGTTTCGATTTCTTGCGTTCAATGTCCGCGATTGTTTGATTGCGAGGTACTGCGCCGCACTCTTCGAGGAGTTCCGCCACAGCCACAAGGTCGTTGAGTTCTTGTGCTATTCGTTCTGCATTTGTGAGCGTCTGACCGGGTTGAATTTCATCCAATCCAAACCGCAGGGCTTTGCTAACACGTTGCGCGACTTCCGCACATTCTTCAGCCAAGCATGTCAGGAGATTTTCCCGTTTCGTCATAAGAGTTGTCCTAAGCGGTCGGTGCAGGCAACGGCGGGGATGCCTGCGGTTTCAAGGTCCACGTCAGGTTCCGCCGCGCCTGACCTCGGTCATTCTGTGGCAACCAAAAGGGCGGTTAGTCTTGTCACGTTCATTCCGCCGCTTTCCTCATGTCCTCAATGAGCTTCTTGAAGTTCGGTACGATCTCCCCTGCTGGCCGGCACGAATCGCACGGCTGTTCGGGTCGCTGTGTCGCTTTCAGAATTTCCTGCTTGGGAGTCTCCGGTTTGATCCTTGACGTCGCTTTTGAGTCGATTAGATCGTCCAGGAAACGCGATGGATCAAGCAGATTGTACAGTCTCAATGACTCAGGTCGGCGTTCTCCTTTCTTGATCTTCCGCTGTATCCACCGAATCACTTGCTCCAAATCGTTTTCGGTAAAACCTCTCTGCATCCATGTCTGCCAAAGATGCCGCTCATAGTACGAGGTGAACTCGAGGGGAAGCTCCCGGCAACTCAGACCACAGTAAACCGAGTGAAGTTGTTCTATCGTCATAGAGGATTGTAAATCATGCGATCATCAACCAAGTTGAAATTGCCTTGTCGCCTGGCTCGTTTCCTGTCCATCAGCTTCTTGCGTTCCTCCTTGAATTCAGCCGTGTAATAGCCTTCTTTGATGTACTGCTCGATCTTTCGATCCGTTAGTTTTCCGCGGACCACGTTGTCAAAGCCGCCTGAAGCTCTCAGACGAGCCGATGGGTCCATCGTCACACCAGGAATGCCTTCTCGGCTGGGATCGCGTTCTGTATTCATAAGTCAGGCGTTAAAATAGGATTGTTCGATTTCTAGCGGCATCATGATTTCAAATAGTCCCAAGGCACCGCGAATTTTGAAGAAAGGAAGAGGTTTAGGATTCTCAAACCGGAATCCATACGGACCAACAAACCACGTATTTTCACTGGTTGAAACGCATTCCACCATTTCGACTTTGCCGACTATCCCACCCAGCCCAGCGCCGGGGCGAATTCTGAAGTCTCTGGAAAGACTAACGTAATTCGGAATCGTGACTCCGTTCTTGATGCAGAAATCGTGACAATCCTGCCACTCGTCTTTGGTCATAATGCTGGATGCGTGTATCAGCAATGGACCCGTGTGCTGGCAAGCCCACGTCCTGTTTTCAATAGCTTTAAATCCATTCACGATCAGCCACGCCCAAGGTTGTCGGATAGAGAGTGCTTTCATGGGCGTGATTTACTGTCACTATCAAACCAGATTGTGAATGATTGCATGTTCAGACAACTCTACCCAACCCCATAACCCCCCTCCCCCTTCTCCCCGATTCCGAGAGAAGAGTGCAAATGGGGGTACAACTCGTGAGGTATTTGTTGAGTCGCGCCCGACGATCTGGCTCTGCCATTTACCCCGCGTTACTCGCACGCGACGAATGCAACCGAACCTTTTTACTGTGGCCGGTATCGAACAGGCAAAAGAATCGCCCAGCGGGTGGGAAACCCCTGCGAGGATGGAACAGGCGGGCCAGCTTAACGCTGCTCCGCTGAGCGAAATTCAAACTTACCTGTTCCTGGACCAGTTTCCCAACTGGGTGTTTTCATTGCGGAAGCGAAACTACCGGAGACCGACTGGATCGGTCAAGGGGAAAGTTTACTGAATCTGTTTAGGCTCGTTTAACCGCGTGATCATTGCCTCAGCCATGTCAGCGCACTTGAACCTTTTGACCAGCCGTTCGTTTGCGTCCACCACTCGAACGCCGCCAGACGTGTCTGATTCAAGTCTCACTGGAAGGATATATCCGCCTAGAGCGTATTTGCGTTGTGTCGTTGTCATATCCTCATTTCTCCTGACTCAATTGCGCTGATCATAGCGCGTAGATTGTTGCGGCTTTCCTTGGCGAGCCGTAAGTAAGCCTCTACTGGTTTGCCGTTCAACCCCTCTTTGTCAGCAATCATTCGTGCTCGTTCAGCAAACGGCGCCGCCAGGTCGCGTCTGGCCCTGTCCTCTACCTTTAGCTGCCTGGTTTTCATTTTAGCCTTTCGTTGTGTGGTTATGGTTTGAAGTTTCTCTCCGCGGACTGGGTAAACAGCACCGTGCGCTCGTTGTCTGGAAGTGTTCGCTGCCGAGTAGAGATTCCACGCCGCTTGAGCAGCCCAGTGAGATGCCCGCGCTTACTTTGCGGGCACAGCACGGCTTTGCCGGCTGCGAGCCGATCAGCCATTTCGGCGGCGGTTGCGGCGGGCAACGGCAACTCGGCCAGCGATCCGCAAAGTGGGCAAACTGTTTTCATTTGAGCCTTTCGTTCTTACTGGTCTTGGTAGACTTCGACGGTGTCCCCTTGCACCGTCCAACCACTCTTGTTGGACGACCCTCTGCCAAAGAGGATCCCCACGGCTCCTGGCCGGTAGTGGCCAGCCTGACCGCTCTCGGCGGCGAGCGGTCTGTCGAATTTCAACCGGCACCGATGCCGGTAAGTTCCACCGGCCTCCCACCGCACGAACTGAGTCTCCAACGGCTCGAAGGCCGCGAACTTCGCCGGTCCTGACTCGGCGATTCGGCGGGCTAGACTTTTGGCCAGCCCGTGCCAGTACGGAATACTGGCGAGTTCCACGTAGGCTTCAACCGAAGCCGCCAACTTCGCGGCCTGGCTTGCCAGCCCGGCGGCAAACCCGCGTCGGGCGCCGCGGTCGAAGGCTTTCGCCTTCGGATTCGCGGGGTTGAATACCCGCTCCCCGGTTGTGCACCAGTGTTGGATTTTTCCATAATGATCCAGGGTGTACTGCCCGGCGACCACCGCGAACTCCGCGGGGGCCGTGTTGTCCGGGAGCAGGAAACCTGCTCCCGAACCGTGCCAAAACTTCCGCAACGCGGTGCTGACCGCGTGCTCGAAACTGATGTGCCAAGTTTCCGTGGTCAACCGGTTGCCCCACCGTTCCCCAGCGGCTTCAACCGCCGCCAGGACCTTAGCCCGGCCTTCTGCGAGCCGGGCTTGGCTCTGCTGTATCGCCCGAATGGAATACATCAGTCGCCTGTGTGGTTTCATTTGATCCTTTCGTTGTTCTATTTGTATTGTGTTGAACCGTCGACTTGAATCTACAGACTTTCGATCAAGAGTCAAACTATATCTTGACAAGATAACAGGGATACAGTAGAAGTCTCTCAAGCTTCGATACGGATGAACCGGATCGGGTAACTGAGAAAAACAAAATGAACAATTACACTGCAACGTCTGGTGAAGCGATGACCTACGTGGAAGCTGAAACTCCCTGCGCGGCAGCACAACTCGCGGACAGCACTCTGAAGGAAATCCTCGCGGCTCATGTGTCTCCCGGAGAACCGGACTATCCGAGCGAGATGAATGTCCACGATGAGGTAACGGGAATGGACTACGGCTTCACGTTATGAAATACAACACGCAGCACGGGGAGACAACCGTGGAAAAGATGCCCAACGGCGGTATCTTCATTTGTGATAAATACGGGTCCATCAACGTCGGATTCCTTTTGGGGTGGTCCTTCGACCAAGCTTGTAAAAATGTCGCGGCGGGGGAGTGGAGAAACTTCAAACCATAACTCAACCAACAGAACTAAATGAAAATAGAGTTTACGGTGCAGAATGAAAATGGAATGACCACAATCCGAGTGCAGACGTATATCGGACACACACACGATAGAAAAGCTCAGTACCGCACGGACACCGTGCTGTCCGGTGTAGGACGGTTCGTTGTGGTCGCTGGAAGTGCGGGAAATTTTTGCGGCTTGGCTGGCTCAGTGGTGGAAATTCCCGAGAACTACTGCGGTGGGTCTGACCTCCCCAAATGGAACAGGACGGTGCAGTCCAGCGGTGGGGAAATGGTGCAAACTTTCTGGCCTGTGTCACTGTATCTAACAAAAGAGTCCGCCGACGCGGCCTTGCGAAAGCAAATTGACGGGAGCGCGCCGGATTTTCGCGGAGTCGAAGAACTGTTGAACTCCGGCTTGGTGAAAATATGAAAAATCCCGCAGCCATCGCGATTGACCGCTACCTTGACCGCGACAGCAACCCTCAATGCTTGATATGGTTCGAGAAATCCGTAGCTTATTTTTATCTCCTTCCCACATGCCGCTGGTCTAACCCCCAGCGGCTTGTTCCTTTTCTCGTTCCATTTCCATTCCAAACGCTGTACCCATTCCTCAATGACTCAATTGGAAATTGCGCGGGTCCTCAGCGGACCACGCGGTACACCAGCAAAAAAACGTCACTTGCTTGCCATGCAACGTCAACTAGTCCGTCTGGTGCTCGAGGATGGGAAAACACCTGCCCGCGAACGAGCATTGTGCGCTGGAGCATGGGAGCGTCTTGAGAATCGGCTGCGAATTCTCAACGGTAAACCCGATCCCGGGCAAATGCGTCCGACAGGAATCCAGCGGCCAGCCAGGACGAAGAAGCCGGCTCGTTTACGACCTGCCGCGTCGATGCTACCGCTACCTGTAGTGGTGCTTGAATCGACGGAAAAACAGGCCGCTACAGGTTGAGGGTTTAGGACTGGGTCACACTGCCGGAACGCAACTAAACCCTTCGCTTATTGTGCGAAGGATCAGCCTGCCCTGTTTCCCGTCTGTTTCCACGCTGTTTCGAAGGTCAAGGAATCTATTTCCTGGCTGACCGTACCCACCCCCGACGGTGCCGGGGGGACTGGCGTGCGCGTCAATCCTTATGAGTCCCCCCGCTTATAAAGGCGTCCGGTGTACTATCGTAGTTTTTGCGGGAATGATTGGGTTTTTGGAGTGAATGCGGTTTTTTGGGATGGATTTATCTTGACAGGAGGGCTGAAAAACCCCCTTAACAATCCCCAGCAGTTCTTGCCGAAGGTTTTTTGGAGTGGAATGATCAAGGATCGATCCGCGAGGTTATCTCCCCCACACCCCCTATACCTCTACCTCTGCTTAGTCTGACTGGCTGATTCGTCAGCATTGGATCAGCGGTAGTCAGCATGAGTCAGCATGAGTCAGCATTTATTAGTTGTTGGGAATGGTAGGGAGTGGGTAGGGTTTTGGCGATGTACGCGAAGATATTCACTCAGATATTTGATTCGAGCATAGCGAACGACTGGCAGGTGAGGCATGTATTCGAGGACTTGCTGAAGCTCTGCGACAGGGATGGGGTGGTAGACATGACAGTGGAGGCTGTGAGCAGGAGGACGGCGGTTCCATTGGAGATAGTGAGGAATGGGATAAAGAAGCTTATGGAAGCGGACAAGGAGAGCCGGTCGAAGGCGGAGAACGGGAGTCGGATTGTGTGTATTGACGAGGAGCGAGGGTGGGGATGGAAGATCGTAAATTATTCTCGGTACAGGTCAATCATGAGCGAGGAGGGGAGGAGAGAGAGCAACCGATTGGCGCAACAGAGGCAGAGAGAGAAGAGGAAGAAGGTGAAGGCGGTGAAGAACGTGGCGACGTATGAGGAGAAGCGGCAGGAGAGGGAAGGGTTGGAGGAAGGCAAGCCTTCGTAGAGCCTCACTTCTGAGGCTTATTCATACTGTTAGCCTGCCTGGCGCTCGTTCCAGTCATTGACTGCATTTTGTTCGTAGCCCTTCGCATACCACGCCGCAGTTTTAGGTTGCACTTTGCATTGATTGTTCACGCACTTGACCTTGCCCGCCTTGAGTCGCGGAGTCTGTCCACAGAACGGGCAGGCTAACAAAGCAGTTGTCCGGTAGTCAATCATCCCAGGTGTGTTTTGGTCACTTGGCATGTTTGGTGTCCTCTGGTTAGCCGACGCGGCGTGCGTCAGCTTCATCGTTCGGCGGCAAGTCGCGCTCAGCTATGCGGCGAATTAATATGCCTCGAAATTTGCGACACTCCTCCAATCTCGCCCTCAGTTTCTCGACTTCGAGCGCGAGAACATTTGCGCGATCGGACGGATTCCCCCATCCTTCCAGGGCGTCATCCACTGACAGCGCCGAACCAGGCGCTTCTGGCTTCGTCGTTGCGTCTTTGTCATTCATCGCACATTACATGCCAGCTCGCTGGCCGCCAGCAGCGCCCGCACAGCCCGAGTTCTCTCAACCTGCGCTGCTGGAGGGCTTGCCTCGAAACGCCTCCTAACCCGTCAGTGCAGCCAATGAGTGCCGCGTTGACGGTTTCCGGCGATGCTGGCGTTGTGGGCGCGTCACTCATGGCTGACTTCTGCGTTAGGCGACACAGCACGTTTGCCTTCATGCTTCACGCGCCACAGCCACCGATTCCGATGCCAGCGGTTTATCACCCAGCCACGCCGCTCGGCTTCTCGCAGGAGTTTTCCAGCCGGGCGGCAGTAGCGAGTGGCGATTGTGTTCTCAGGTATGCCACGCCAAGCGCCCTCCTTCAGCCACAGTTCTTGTCCGAGTTCACCGGCAGACTGCTCACCGAGTTCAGCCAGTCGCCTAACCATGCGCTGGAGCCAACGCGGCTCAGCCTGGAGTTTTGCCTTGGAGTTTCTGGGTTTCACTGGGGTCCTTTCTCGCGTGGCTCAGCTTTGTCGTTAGGCGACACAGCAACACCACGATATGAAACTCGCATACTACGAATCCAAATGGAAACACGATGAACTAAACGATAAAACAGTGGAGTTTTCTTTGAGGACATGTTTGGGCGTGCATTATGGATTCGGTAAGTTCCGAATCCATATCCACGGAAATCTAATTTCTGTATGTATTTGCCAGCATATTCGGCAGGGAGTTGAAGACGTTCACAATCTCTGGAATCCAGAATTTGCAGACAAGATTGAGCCTCACTCGGACAAAGCTGTTGCCGATTTCCGATTGACCGAATGATGCCGCCTAACAATGGCGCTGGAGGCAACAGCCGCTCTGTCGCAGGTTTGCTGGAGTCAGTTTGCATACTTCATTCCTTTGGTTGTGCTGAAGTCACTCCGCTGTCTCGCGGCTGTGCCTCAGCTTGCTCGTCAGGCTCCCGGTCTTGCTCGCGTTCGAATCAATTGCTTGGCTTGCGTCATGGGATCGCCTCCGGGAGCGGCAGCATCGCCATCCTTCTTGCCACCATGCCCTCCGCTGGGTCCAGAGCCTTTGAGTTCGTCCAATTCCTTTTGGACTGCCGCCAGTTGAGTTTCAAGACGAGTCACCTTCATCTTCAAGAGAGGCGCTTCCAAAGCGCGCACCCGCAACTTGACCTTGTCCTTGATGAGCTTCTCTCGATCTTCCGGTTTCAGACGCGGATCAAAAGCGTTTCCCTTGAATGCGCCATCGACAAATTCCGTGGAAGAATTGACGGCAGTGTTCCATTCGTCATCGCCTTCCACCGGCTGGAGGAGGGCTCGCTTGGACGCCGCGTCGAGTTGGCTAGTCCAGAGTTTTGTGGCGTGATCATTCGCTTGTTTGACCGCACCCATCTGTTGCTCAAAGCGCTCCGACCCCATCTTCTTCGCATCGTCCAGCGCCTTGGTCTGAGCCATCGCCAGCTTGCGGACCTCCCTGACGTGCGCCTTGATGTCATCCGAAAAGTCAGGAGCGACCTCTTTTAGAGTCGTGGTCAAAGTCGCCGGGTCCATGTTGGCGAAAGTGATCAGATCACGATCCGTAAAATTTCGCGTGGACCCGTCTCTGAGCGTCAACGGAATCTGAGCGAGTTCAGACACGGCTGTCTGCCACGCTTCCTCATACGGCTTGCCAAATTTCTCTTTGAACTCCGCCGACTTGGAGTAATTGACAAACCGCAATTCCTCGTCGGCGGCCTTCAGTCGCGATGTCGTTTCCTCCAGTTTCTTGTTCAGTCCATCAACATCTGTTCCCACCGGAATCTTGGACCGGGTCTCAGCCAATTCCTTTTCGAGAACGGCAGCACGTTTCTTGTAAGTTTCAACCAGCTTCCACGGGCTTTCTTTTTTGCCATCCTTCTGGACTTCGCCGGGTTTGACTTCGGCTGGCTTCCCTGCTTCGTCAACAACTGGAGCCTTATCTTCGTCTTGAGGCGTATCACCAGGACGTTGTACCGGCTTGTCTGGCGCAGCCACCTTGTCGGGAGCCGCAGGTTGCGCAGGAGTCTCGTCTTCTAGTTCGGCCAGCAATGGATTGCTGATCCCTTTGGTTTTCAGCGTTTGCGCGACGATGCCTTTGATCCGGCTGGACGGATTCAGATTGGCCGATTGCCCCGGCAGATTCACGGAATCCGCGCTTCTCGGCATGGAAGCGGGAATTTTCGGCGTGGTAACAGGAGGCGGTTGAACAGGAGGAGCGTCAGGCATAATCAGGCATTTGTGTTGAGTTTACCGACAGGCGCTCTCTTTTCCGGGGGCGCTTCCAGATCCGTGACATTCATCAGTTTGCCGAGAAACATCTTCGCACCTTCCATCCGATTCCAGTTGGCCGCAGCTTCCACCGGATCAGAAACAGATGGCGTATCCAGGAGCATCTGAACCATTGCCACCTCCGCGCCGCGATGGAACTGCTCGGAATCGAAGACTTCCTTCAATGCGTCCGACAACGTCTTCGAACTGACGAGAAGTTTCTTCGGCTGGAGGTTCATTCAAATTTTAGGAAGTACTGAGCGTCCTTACTATAACGGTGATGCCATTCCAACCTCAATGCTGTGTACGGATCAGGAGTCCAATGATTTCTTATGCCTATCTTCTCGATGTGAACTCCCTCAATACAACCTTCCCACTTTGGCGAACTGGGTAATGATCCAATTCCTATCAGGCCGAGAAGCTTTCCGAAGAACAAACGTCGGTTTCCTGACGGTATCATGACGCAAACCTACCCACACCATTCAACTTACGTCAACTAGTAAAGCTAAAGCTTGATATAAAGCAAAACTGCCGGACACCTTATGATGTCCGGCAGTCTTTTGTGGCCGTCCTTTACACTGTTACTAAGGCGCTGGTTCCTTCTGGGATTGTTCGGACGCCCTGGCATCAGTCTGAAGTTCGAGAGCCTTACGAGCAGCCTCCGCTTTAAGATCCAGCCTTGTTTCGGCGGCTTTGGTTGCCAGTTCCAGCCTGGATTTATCCATCTGTTGCTGCATGTCCGATTGGTGTTTCTGACGTTGCTGTTCTTCCTTCGCTTCGAAAGTAACCGCACGTTCAGCCGTTCGTTGACTATGCGCCTCGCGCTGGCTGGCCGCCTTCGTTTTGGCTAGGAGCAGATTGGCCTCGATCTCGGCTTGCACTTCGGGATCAGGACCGCCATTGCCAGCCTTTTGCTGTTGAGCCAAGCGTTGGGCGAATGCCTTGACCTGATTCGCGAGCTTCCCGGATGCCTGAGCCATCGCCTTCGCTTTTTCCGCCTGTGGCTTGTCCTGGGCGATGACGGCAATCAACTCCGAGATATGCTTGAGAACGTTCTGGAAGCCATTGATTTGTTCCATCGTTGTCATGCCGCCCGACTGCATGACTCTCTGGATTGCGAGGGCCAGTTCCGCCAGGAGAACTTCGGTGATCTCAATCCTGTTTTGGTCGGCCTTGAATTGGACAATGGCACCCACCATCAGCGAGCCGAAGGCGAGCATGGCGTCGTGTTTGGCGTCGCTCACGGTTGGAGCTTCAGGAACAAGATCGTTGGACAATGCGGCATCGTCGGTCACTGAAAGCGTAGCCAGACGGAGAATCTTCTGTTGCGATTCAGGCGCATAAGCGGCCCGCCATTCCATCAGTTGCTGGGCAATCGCCATTTCCATCGTCTTGTTGCCGCTACCCATGACGCGCTCCGGTTCAACTTCCCAGGATTCGGATTTCAGGAGCTTCTCTGGAATCCCTGCCTGAAGACAACGCGCACGAAATTCACGCACGTCCGGGTCACGGCTGTTGGGCTTGAAAAACCTCCGTTTGATCTCGCGATACTGGCTCGTCTGATACCGATAGACCTGTTGGAGAGCCGCGCTCACCAACGTCATCATGGCTTGCAATTCCGCCATGACCTGGAACCGCGTTTTCTCGACTTTGTCCCGCGAGAAATTCTGGTTCTGAACGAATGAAGACGAGTTTTCGTTCAGTATCCTGCTGCCGAGCACCATTCCCAACTGGACCAACTGTTCGTTCGGATTCCAACGTTCGTTTTGTCCGAGGAAATGCACCGTCTGATCTACGATGCCGCGAGACGCCAGTTGGATTTTGAGCGCCCGTTGAGCCTCGTCATCAGAATTGATCCGCATGTAAGGCATCAGCGTTTCAAAGATGGCTTCCCAGGTTTTGCAGTTCAGCCGGTTCTGAAGGTGACAGATCGAGTAAAGAAACCAGCCGAGCGAGCGAACCGAGTGATAATGGAAGGGGGCCACTGCCGACAGATCAGCAAACTGAAAATGGATCATCTCGCTCAGATGCGATCCCCAGACCCGGTCTCCTGAGTTATAGAGAAACAATCCCTCGTCGTTCAGAAGATTCTTGTCCGGTACTTCCTTGCGCGCGCCATAGCCATTGGCTCCTCCCCACGCGCTGTAACCACCGTAAGCATCGAAAATGATTCTGCGCCGCCAGCCATCCCGGCGCTTGCTCGAATCCCAGAAATAGAAATCGTAACAGTCGATGGTTTGAACGATGTCCGAGGCGTACACACCGGAATCTTCCTTGAATCGTTCGCCCATCTTTTCCGGGGACCAGTATTCAGACCACGTCGCCCCTCCCCGCAATGCGCGCGTCTCTTCTTCGGACCATTTGATCGCCCGATTCACAACCCCCATGTTCCAGCCGGGATCACGCTTGCTCATCCGCGTGAGGCGATAGAGTTCTTCCGGTGTGTAGGACTTCCACACCGCAAAGAATGGGAGATTGGAAAAGGTCAGCTTTGTTCTCGACGGCAAGAGCACGTCTTCAATTCCCACCGGCTCAGGACACCAGCGGTCTTCATCCTCCCAGTGGGCCGGCCCGATGCCATGCAAAATATCCAAGGCAAACTGGCTGCGCTGGCATTCGAAGTACGGATCATTCCGTTTCATGATCCTGTTCATCTCACGAGTCACCTTGATTCCGCGTTCCTGCTTCTTGCTGGTGACACCATCCTCAGTCCGACAGGTGAAGAAGTTCCCTGGCTTGTTGAAACCCTGGTAGAGTTGCAGGCGGGCGTCGTGACACAGGCGGGTCAGAGAGAGGTCGTTTACGTTGACCTCGATGTTGTTCGATTGCTCTTCTTCATCGGTATACGGCGGCGAACCGTTGGATAGATCGTTGATCCGTTGACGGTTGACACTGCGGGGATAATCAGCGAGACGCAACTGCCAGACGATCTGCTCAATGATGCGAGCGGAAGTAAAGTTCACTCTCCAACGGCTACCCCGATTTTACTGGTTTAGCAAGGCTAGTTCGTTCCCGCTCGTACCTCTCGATGTAGGCTGGATTGGGCAGACGCACGAAAGGCCAGCCCATTGTCTCCTCGTCATCGACGTGCGGAGTCCCTGGATGGCCGAAGTCACGGCGGATGGATTGCAGGTGCGGCCAGGGATTCCACCATGACCCGGCGAACAACTGCGCCTGCTCCAGTTCGATGTAGTCCGAATCGTCATGTGATCCTTCCACGAGGTTAGCCTTCAGCCGGGAATGCAGCATCTTGACCACAGCCGGATGCTTCATCGCAATGGGCCAGTCCTCGCGTCCGAACCATTGAGTGGACATGGTTGTTTCAGGCCGGCGCACGAACTCACGAAGAAGCGCATCCCAATCAACCGCGCCAATCATCCAATCGTCGGTCAGATGGACAGCCAAGTCCCAGTCACGGCGATTCAGGAGGTAGGCCATCGCGGCAGTAAAGGCGCACTTAGAGTAATCCCACTTTGAAGATCCTGGACGATCAGCGTTCACGCCGGCATTGATCACTGTCACATCCGGCAGCGTGCAGTACGAGGGCTCTGACCAAGTGCCGCAGACGATGAAGCAGTGAATGGGAGAAAACCACTTCCGAACGTTGTCATGCCAGCGTTTAAGACAGAAGTACCCTTTGTAAATGTCGCGATGCGTCAGGTTGGTTGCACCCGATAAAGGATCGTTGGCCCAAGCCAGGCGACCGCCATCGCAGCGCACCAGAGCTTGTTCGAGATTATGCCAGTACGACGTGGTATAGCAGATGATCTTCATACTCCAGCGACAACCGCCAACGAATGCGCTTTCTCCGTCTGGCCGTACAGTTCCGCGATGACCGCCTGTTTCACCAGTCTTGACCGAGTCCAGCCGAGTTGCCGGCGTCTGAGCCACAGCGTATGACACTCGAATAGCTGGCCAGTCCCGTTCGGTGCGGCCACCGGCGAAGCCATACGCCCGATGTGATTGGGCATGTAGATGTCGAACAGATCGAACCCGTGTGCTTTCAGCCACGCGAACATGTCCCCGAAGTCCGGCTGGCCGATGTAGTACGGTTTGAACGCGAGTTCAAGTTGCAGGCCGAGCACCCCCGAAAAGACGCGCTCCGCTCCTACCAACACGTCGCGTTCACAGCCCTGGACATTCAGGTTGATAAAGTCGGGACGGACGCGATTCTCAAGGCACCAGTCATCAAGGCGAACGCATTTGACCGAGCGGCGTTCCACAACCTGGAGTGCAGCGGCAAACGATGAGCCGTCTGGATGCCTCCACTCAGAAACCTGTTGTTCGTCGGGCTGCAACATCGAAGTGCCGCCTGAGTATCTCGTAATGTACAATGTTCCTGTTCCGTTTGACGATCCCAACGCCGTGCCCCAATAGGCGTCGAATGAATGGCGGTCGATGTTCTCCGGCCCGATGTTATCCCAAAACTTCAGCGGCGATTCGCCGTCCGCGCCGCCAAACACGACTTGGAGCTTGCCCTCCATCAGAGGTAACAGCTTGTTCAGTAGCACACTCATGCGGGCCATCCTTTCACAACGATTGGAGTTCCTTCCACCTGTACCAGCTCCACGCCGTCGTTGACCATTTCATTCAACAGCCGGGCAACACCCATCCATTCGGATTCAGGGCGAAAATCATGCCAGGCGATAATCTGTGGCTCGTACAGAATCGCCTTCTCCGTGTCGGCCTTCACTCCTTCGTAAGTGTGATCCCCGTCGATGAATGCAAAGCCGATCCCGGAAGGATAGGCAAGCCGCTTGGAATCCCCGTCAATCGCGATCACGTTCGGAAGATCAAGCGCATTGGAAGCCACAATTCCGGGTTTTTCCGCCGCCTGATGGACAATCAAGTTCGGGTTGTGCGTCCAGTCCAGGGCATAAACGGTTTTCTCCGTGGCAGCCTGAGCCAGAGCGCGAGTCAAACAACCGTTGGCGCAACCTACTTCTAGAATGTTGCCTTGCGTGTGAAGCGCCAGCCAGACGATGACTCTGGCTTCAGATTCGATGGTGTAGGGATGCGGCATTCCAATTTCGATTGACCGCGCTTCTTCCGGGTAGGGAATAGTTTTCACTTGGCAGGCAATCCGAATTGTTGCGGGTTGAGTTGTCGAGCTTTCAGAAAAGATATAGCCAGGCCAATGTTGTAAAGCTGTCCTGGCAAGCGATAACGAATCGAGTGATCCTCCCAGCCGTTGGCATGGCGTTCATGATAGATAAGATTGGAAATCGACAACGGCTTGTTGGGATTCGTTTCCTCAATCAATACTCTGAGCGTGCAATCCCACGCCTCGCGTGCGAGCAACATATCGGGATAACATTGCCCGTAAGTCCGCCACCACCCAACCCTGAAAAAGAACATGTCGGAACCGGGATACTCCATTCCTTTATGGACTTCATCATCGGCGATTGGCTTTTCCATCCGATGATAGAAGTCCTTGCGAAAGCAGTAGCCGGCGTCGTTGTTCTGAAGTGCCGCCGAGATTTGCAGACAACAATCCCCGCGAACGCCGGTATCGTTGTTCGTCAGGATCAGAATGCTGTCATCAGCAGTTTTGTTCGCTCCGAAATTGATCAAGTCTTTGATGTAAGGAAGCTTTTTTGTGCCTTCGACAAAGAGGCGAGGAAGATCTGAGTCCTGAATCGGCAATTCCTGCCAGGGCTGTCTGACCCAGGACAATTGCGCGACGCGAATCCGCCTCTGACTCTCCCCGTCAGGCGGGACAAAGTTGCTGTACAGATGCAGGAGCACGTTGTTTCCACCCTTCCACGATTGCCATAATTTCGTCAACCCGTCTGGGCGTTTCGTTATAGCGAACGGACAGCACACAGTTTCCTTTCCAGACGCTTCCCGTCCAGCCGTCAATATTGAACCCTATGTATGGCACTTTGCTGGCGGGTGCCAGATGGCCCGTGCTCGTGTCAGACGTAATCAACCCGGTTGCGATGTCGTACAACCCCAGCAGATCGTAAATCTTCATCGCGGAAACCCGCGACAGATCCACCAGATGAAACTGGCTGGCGATCCTGATAATCGGATTCAGCACGTCTGGCACGAAAGGGAACGGGGAGGAAATGCCGACGAGATTGTAAAGGAGAACAGGCTTCATCCGTTTGTGAAGATTCAGCTTTTTGATCAACTCGTGTTCGCGTTCAGGTTTGCGCCGGTCGAATACGAGAGGCAACGTCATCATTTCCTCCCGCGTGAAGCCTGCTCGACGCCACATGCTCAGGCCATACGAGTCCGCCTTGGACATATCAACGCCCCAGGAATGACCGTGGGATTGCAGGACGATCCCACCCTCGTTTGTGATCATGTCCAGTGTCGCGATGATCTCCGGCGCATCATCCCACCAACGGCAGATGATTCCGCCGCCGAAGACCTCCTGCATGATCTTTCTGGCTATCGGGATGCCATCGTACCAGCCAACACTCAGAACGTAAGGCTCGACGTAACTCACTCCTTCAAGAACCGAAGAGTATTCTCGGCTGACCACCACGACGGGTTTGAATCCAGTCCGATCCAAGACAGCTTTGAAGGCTGGAAGCAACTGAATCACGTCACCAAACCTTCCTAGAACACAGAACACAGGAGGTTTATCAGGCACAAGGAAACAACTCATTTCGATTCACTGAGCACCCAACACCTGGCATCCAACCTTGCGCGGTCATCGGAGGAAAGCCGTTGATTGATCGTCGCTATCGGACACCACACCTTGAGCGGCAAAGGGCAGTCGCAAGCCGAACACACCGTCAACTTTTCATCCAGCGAAGTCTTCAGTTCCAGATCGTGCTTGATCTCCAGCATGGCTTTGATCCTGTCCGCCACAGGTTGAGTGAAGTACTTCGTCCAATCTCCTCCGTTGTTTTTCGGACACGAAGAACAAACACCGGCTCTCTTTTCCGCTAACTCAGGTTCAACTGGCTTTGCGCCGCTGCCGAGCCAGTCAGTGAGCAGCATTGCACCAGACCCGACTCGTCTAAACTTTTCCGCAACACTTCGCCACCCGTTTTTTTTTACCGCTGACACCGGAGCCGCAGAGCCGCCGAATTCAACCCATTGCGTCCAGCCGTTGGCCAGCAGCCGAGCAGCGTTGTGCTGATCGACCCAGGTCTCGATCTCGCGGGTCTCCAGGGACCAACCCTGCTTGGCTGCCAACGCGGGATTCTTTTTGCGGAAGGAAAGCTCGAATTGGCAGCATTCGTTGAAGCTTCCCTTGAAGGGCTGTTTCATGCCGGCTTCAGGATGCAAAATTTGAAATTCACCTGGCGGGAAGTTGCTGCGAGATTTGAGTCTTGCCATAAGTCAGTAAAACCCTTGACCGCTCTCAGGTTTGAATCAAGGTAAAACTGCGCTTGAGTTTGCGGGCGCGTTCCCGAAGCGCGTCCTTCCAGCGGTCATTGTCCTCTTGCGCCTTGGGAGCTTCCATGCGGCGAATCTGGAATCCGAGCCGGCGACACCCTTCCACTGCGATCACATACCAATCGGCCATGTCAGGCGACCGCCCCAGGCGCTTCTTCGTCTCCTCTTTCTTCTCCACTTCCTTCTTGTTGCCACGGACCTGTTTCCATTCTCGGGCGCAGAATTCGTCCACGACTTCGTTCGCGAGATTTCTGGATTGTGAACCCTCGATGACGAAACGAGCCGAGAACCAGAGTTCCGTCACGAACTTGGAGTACAGTTCATCGCAGCGTTGAGGCCGACGGACATTGGTTTCAGGGTCGTAAATGAACAGGTCGCTACAGACAGGCCGTTCAGTCGGGTTGCCTCCGAACTCAATTGGATTCACATTCGCGCTCCACACGCGAGCGAAGGCCGTGCCCAACGATCCTCTGCCGGTCGAATCGTAAAAGACATTGGCCGGTGGAATGTTCAACCGTTGGCAATCGTTCCGAACGAAATCGGCAATCTGATCTTCGGCGGTCTTGCGCTCGTTTTCAGGAACCGATTTTGGATAGAGAATGATCGGAATGATGACGGGTGTTCCGCACGCGATAACGGGGATGCCGTTCACGTCATGGCCAAAGTCAACCTTGCCGCCTACGCACCGATCACCGCCATAAGAGGCGTCTATCGCGTAGACGCTCGTTGTTGTTTTGACTCCCCAAATGACGGGTAATTGAGCGCCGAACTGCCGGACCATGTCCCGCGTGACAACGCGATGAACGCTTGCGCCCGGCTTTCTAACGCCGATGACCTGATTCCAGTATTCTGCGGAATTCTCCGTCCAAAAGCTGATGACGTAGTCGATGTCCTCCTGGTCGATCAGATAAGGGTACTTCCCAGGCTCAGTAATGGCCGGCGAATCAGTTCCCACCAGTTGGATCGTCGTTCCACCCATGCGGTTCTTCCAGGTAGTGGTGACGGTCAAATCTGTTTGCGAATCCCAGCCGTCAGCCGGCTCGGCAATTCTATCCAATGGATCACCTTCGCCAATCGGGTTGCCAAGGAAGACACCTTTGAAGTCCAGCTTGATCTTGTTCAGATTGGCAATAGCCGTGAGATAAGGCGGCTGCATGAACTGGCATTCGTCACCAACCAAACGCCGCCGCTTCTGCTTGATGCCAGTATATTTTTCAAGACCCTTCCACTGGCCGTTGGATTCAAGACATGGAATGCAAATGATTCCACGGCGCATGTCTCTCGGTTCCCCCGCTTCGGTGCCCGCATCCGTGAAAATGCCGTGCGAGGAGTCGAGAAGGTTTCCTGGACAATGCTCCCAAATGTTACAGGCGCGAGTGTGGAGGTCTTTCAAATCACCCCAGACCCGCATTTCCAAGCCTCGAATATCCGTTGAAGACATGAGGATCAGCGTTTCTTCCGGAAAACAGAAGTAATCGGTGAGAGCAAACTTTGAGGCAGTATGCGTTTTGGAGTTGTGATGGAAAGCGCCTTCCGCGAAGTAGTGATGAGCACCGGGCACCGTCATGTCGTAGTACCACGCTCGCCCGATCCGATTTACCGCTTGCACAACAATCATTCGTCCCCTACTCTCTCGATATGGGAACCCCGACGGAGAAGAGCGCCTGTGTCGTTCATCGAAGCCGAATCTTGAAGATGGCTCAGGAGCACGTCTCCCTTGAAGCCATAGCGAAGGCAGTTGGAACCGGAAGGCGTCACATCCGGAAGTTCTTGGCGGACGAAGGAATTGACCGCCCACACCTTTCCATGAACGGAAGTGACAACCCAAACTGGAAGGGAGGACGTTTGATCGACGCTCAGGGCTACGTGTGGCTCTTCCGGCCAGGTCGAGGAGGAAAGCGTCTTCCCAACCATGTCCAAGAACATCGGCTGGTGATGGAAGCCTACCTCGACCGCCTCCTAAAACCTGGCGAGGTCGTCCACCATGAGAACGGGAACAAGGCAGACAACCGGCTGGCGAATCTTCGATTGTTTGCGAAGAATGGGGACCATCTTGCGGCGGAGCTAAAAGGGCGAGTCCCGAAGTGGACGCCGGCAGGGCTTGCTCGCATGAGACAAGGTGTACGCCGCTCCGCAGTTGTCCGACGAAGACAAAGCCGAAAAGCGTTAAGACGCGGTGGTCCAAGGTCGCTTTGAACCGTCTACCATCGGAGCAGACGACTTCATAGATGTCCGCCTCCCCTTTCACAAACGGGACTTCCGCTCGCACTGGCCCCTGCCTCGTCCACACAACGGGAGCTTTCCGCTCTTCGCAAAGAGAGCGGATTGTGGGGCTCTCCCCTGTTAGCGGATTCCAGATACGGGTGTCACCAGCGACACAGCAATCCCGAGGCCCTTGGATAGCGGTGATTCTTTCTTCGATGATCGTCTTGAGCATCAGGTCTGACCATCGTTGATGATCGTCTTCCGGCCAGAGCAGAGATTGCAACGTGCGGTAATGATAGAACAGACCTTCCCCACAAAGATGCTTGTCGTTGGGATCAAACCAATGACCTCCGGCGGCGATGCAACCAATCTCGATGTCAATGTCGACGGAATCCGATTCGTGAGCCCAGAGAGCGCCGTAGCGGTCAATGTAGTCAATCTTGCGCTGTTTCACTTTTCCGAGTGATTACTAATTTAGCAGTCATTAGTTTTCAATTAGTAGTTGGCGGAGGAGCGTCCGTTGTATCCCACTCATGCGGCGCGGCTGGATCGCGACCAATAGGTGCGGTTTGAATGTAAGCTTCCACTCCCCGTTGGGCCATTGACCGGACAAGTTCAAGGGTTTGTTCAAGGGCTTCAATCTTACGAACCAGGATTTGGAATCCTTCCTCGACAGTCAAATCGTGTCGGCACTTGAGACAGGCACCAAATCCGAACCGCATATCCACGGCATGGGCGGAACACTTAGGACAGAGAGGCAACGTGACTTCCACTGGAAACATCTTTTGAGGATGACCCATATTTATTTGCGCAACCGTTCAGGGAGCAGGCGAATCTTCATGGCTTCCGAATTATTCCGCTTCGAACCCGGCGCGTGTGGGTTGAGATTCCAATTCCTGTCCATGTTCCTGAAGGAACAGTGCGCGTCCGATCTGGGAACCATCCCGGTAAACGTCCTGCAACAGCGCGATCCTGTTTTCATCCGATAATTGATGGAAATTTGGATTGGTGACAACCAACTGGACGATGTTCAACCGATTCTGTCCGATCAATTCCGCCAGCCGTTCGTATTGTTTTGAGTTCAGTTGATAGCTTTGGTTCTGGACCGTCATGCGCCGCGAAGGAATGGAAGGAATGACGCTTGGGTTAGCCGTTTTTCTCCAGAGCCGATACAACTCCAAAGCGATTGGATCGCTGGTGACCTGTTTGCCTTTTGTCACATCGAAGAAATGATAGATCAGCGATTTCGATCCTTCGGGCGTTTCCCGCATTGGCCGGCCCCACAGATCCCGTTTGAGAGGCATGTAATCGTCCAGCCCAAGAAATCCAAGCCGTGTGCGAACCAGATTATTCACCCTCTGTTTGAACTCAGGTTCCTTCATGTCCACCTGATACTCACGCAACGTTCGGCTTACTGCCGTCATCGAGTTCGGAACCGCCACCGACAAGGTTGTCCCCATCACGGAGTTGATGTAGCCGTCAATGTTGCCTTTCAGGATTGCATCCAAAGCCGCCGCGGTTCCTTTGAGCATCGTCTGCTGGATGCCAAATCGCATCTGCTGGAGAACACTGTCCTGGACGATGGACGCGACAAGGTTCTCGGATTCGTCCATCCGCTTCTTTTCAAAGTCCCGGCCAATGTTCGCCACCATGTAGAGCATCGAACCTCCGATGAATCCTGATCGGAAAATATCCCGTGTTTCGTCTCCCGGCTGATAACCGAAATCCTCATTGGTGGGCGTTTGGCCCTTGGAGTATCGCTGGAGAGTCCGGCGCAGAGCACTCACATTGACGTGATTCGGAGGCATGACTTCCTGGGCCAGAATTCTTGCCCGTTGTTCTTCGTCGGGTTGATCCAGAGACGGAGACAGCATCCCTTTCTGGTAAAGCCAATAGCCCGCAGCCGTAACGGCTGATCCAAGAACAAACCGTGAAGCTGCCATTTCAGCCCCGCGAATGTTCCCGCGTTTAGCTTCAAAAGCCGTCTGACCCAAAGCAACCAGAGGATTCCAACTCAGGATTTCCTTCGTAACGTTCCATGGAGTCAACCGATAGATGGCTCCAGCGATGGAAGCGGCCAGATCGGCAGTATCCCCGCCTTTTTCCTTGAGCAAGCGGTTGAAATAATTCAGCGCCGTGCTCGGCTGTTGAAACACCGCCCGTTGCATCTCGTTTTCGACTCTCGCCAGCGTTTCACGATCCAGAAACAATTCCGGGAACTTCTGGGCCAATGCCCATTTGTCTCTGGGCACTTTCTTCAACCGGAAGGATTCCGCCAGCAACCGTGATCGAGCCGCCAGTTTCGGAGCAACGTCACCCACCGATAACCCGCGCAACATGATCTCTGCCGGCACTCCGAATGTGGCTTCCAACGCCATGCTGACCCGATCCAGAAAAGGAACCCGTCCGCCTGCTGTTGGAACATCCGGTGTTTTACTCAGGAGATTGACCATCGCCTGAATCGGATGCAGGCCAGCCCTGGATTCACCTTTGACGACGTTTCCCGGTCCCCAGCGGAGAATAGCCGGCATCTGTTTGATTCCTTCCAAGGCCCCTTGAAAAGCCGCCTTGGTTCCAGAAACAGGCTGAACGGTTATTTCTCTTGGCCGGCTACGGAGGAAAGCATCTATGCTGTCAATGATGGCAGCCCCGCCGCGATTTCCCTGGCGGAACGGGAGCCCACTGAGGTTTCCAACGAAATTCGCAACCTGAGAAATTGGAGTGAGAGTGTTTCCCTGAATGATGGCTTTAAGAACCGCAGCAAGACTCCGATGCTGATACTTGTGAACAAGTCTTTGTACTTCGAGATCCGCTTTATCGGCTTCGTTCAATGCCCTCTCAGCCTTGGCAGCATTTTCGTCAGTCGGCTCCTTGACCCAATTGTCCTTGGCTGTTTCCAAGTCCCGGTTTTTGCTGATGCTTTCTTCTGATTTGGATCGAAGGTTTTCACGTTGCGCATCTTTTAATGGATCATACCCGGCTTTCCGCAACCCTGAATTAACAAGGTCAACGACCGACTGAGGATTGACGCCCTTCAGCAATTTGAACTGGTTGACCAATTGGCCGAAGTTGGTTCCTTCACGTTCCAGAGCGGCGAACACATCATATCCGGCATCGTTGTTTCCAGATTTGAAAAGTCTGTTCGCTTGTTCCAATCTGGCGGCGACGTAAACGTTGGAATGAACCTGGACGGCGGACAGTTCCGCGTCGGACATTCCCGAAACCAACGCCTGGACGCTCGGAACCTTCTGCGTTGGATAGAAACTCTCAGGCGCTTCAGCAATTCTGGTTCGGACTTCTTGCGGTATGTCAGGGGACTGAGTTGCTCTGGCCGCACTTTTGCGCATTTTGATTTCTTCAGCGCTTTCGACCGGGAACCGTTCAGGTGAACCTTCCGGAGTCACCATCTGCATCGGGCGTTCCATCCTGGATTGCTCATTCCAGTAGCTTCGGATTTTCGGTTCATCGAATTTGACTCCTTCACCGCGAAGATGAGCCACGAAAGCATTGACAGCTTGAGCCATGCTTTTGCCGGCGCGAATCGCCGTCTGCATCACATCCAGGCTGGTGTTCCAGACTGACCGGGCAATCTCAGGGAAAGGATTGGCTCCGACCTGTCCCTCGCCTCTGATCTTCAGAGATTCTAGCCGTGCGTCCATTCGATCCGCGAAAGTGACTTCATCGGGCCGTTTCCATCCGAAAGCTTCGCGCTTCTCCGCTATCTTCTTCGAGATTTCGGCGTGTGACAGTGTTGGACTGAAAGCGACATTCGCCGTGCGGACTCCTTGCGGGTCTTTGATCGGATCATAAATCTCCGCCATGAGCATCTCGCGCGTTTTTTTCCCACCCCCAAGATCGTAACCTTCCAGTTTCCCGATATAAATGACGCCCTCCTTGTCAAACAAGTCCTTGAGTTCCGCCGGTGGCTCAACACGATGCGGAGGTCTTACCGATACTTCGGCTCCCCCCGCTTCTGCTTTTCCTTGGACGCCTGATGGAATTCCGCCAGCACCTTCTTTGGCGGACACTTCCCTTTCATAGATTCCGGGTTGTTCCGGCAACCTTCCAGAAACCTCTCCTGCTTTTTGCTCTTGTAGGGCATACGTTCCTTTCTGTAGCGGTTTGAAATTTTCAAACCTGTAGAATGTGTCACCTCGCTTGAAATCGTATTTCTTGCCTCTTGTTATAACCATGCTTGCCAATTGAGCTGCCGTGTACGGTTTGAAAATGCCCAACTCTATGCCTAAATCCTGAAGGGGTTTTCTCAATTCATACGCGACGGTTCCCTTATCATCCATGTCCTGAATCAATTCCTTGATTGCATCCGATCTTGTAAAAGTCTCTCCCAAATCAGCATATTCCTTACTTTCCTCGAACGTGCTAATTTTGTGGGCAATTTCGTCTTCGAGAGGTTTTGACAGCGTTTTGGTAATCACCTGATTGTTTCGAAGACCGACCGCCTGCTCTCTGATCTTGTTGAGGTTCTCTTTCGCCCAATCTTTCAACTCAGGAAATCGACGGATCATCTCCGCCGTCCACTCGGCGGCATCCACAATTCCACGTTCCAGGATGGCCGCGCCTTTGATGGCCCATGCAGCAACCATATCCGGCCCGATTGTGTGGACTCCCGGCTCACTGAAAAACCTGTCGGCCCACGCTTCAGCAGCAGTGCCGGAAATGATCCCTTTGCGTTGATCGGTCAGGCTGTTCTTGGCGATTTCACGGCGGATCGAGTCCGCCACAATCCTGAGTGAGTTTTCAGACAGCGGCTTTTCAGGATGCACTTCCGCCGCCACGCCTTCACCCACCTGTGTTCGGACTTGTTCGGCTGTTGCTTCGGCACGCGCTGCCTCAAAATCTCGGCGTCTTGGAAACGCTTCAGCCTCCGCTGCGCTTCTGGCCAATGCCTGTTCAGCTAGTGGAACCTGTTCGGCCATCGCTTGAATCTGTTGCGGACGTGCGATGATTCCTGGAGCACGAATACCTTCAGGCGGCTCCAATTGAAAGCGAGGCGGAATTGGAGGAGGTTGCACGGGCGCCCATTGCCTCAATTCTCTTCTGATTGCCGGTCGTCCACCGCGAAAGGTGCCGTAACCAGTCAAAGCTCCAATGCCGGCTGTTCCAGCTATAATCTCAGTGGCTTGTCGCCAATCTCCTTTAGACACCGCTTCGCCTAATTGAGTTCCCGCTTCGGGTGTTTTTCTGATGGTGTCCGCAAGGAACAGTGCGCTGATCAGTCTTGGACCACCGGGAAAACGAGCCGCAGCAGCAGTATAAATACCTGCGGGTGAAGTAGCGAATTCACCGAAGCCAACTCCAGTGGATATAAGTCCAGCAACGATTTTCGGAAATTCCTTTGTTTCTGCAACTGCGCTGATCTCAGGAAAGAGACTTTTGATAAATGTCGCTCCCGCTGAATTACTTTTCAAATAGTCTCGCGCTGATTCCAGACTTTCTTGTGTTTGATCTCCCCACCATTTGGATGCGTGAGGTCCGAAGAAAGACTCGAACATTTTTGCTGTATCTTCGGCCTTGATACGCTGTTGTTCCTCTGGCGGTAAGGCGGCGAACTCTTGACCAAGACCCAGCGCCTGCCCCCCTGGTTGACGGACGGCAAGCCTTTCCTCGTAAGAAGGCATTCCAGCCGGGGCTTCAACTTTGAACCGTGGAGCAACCGCTTGGCCCGCAAAGACGGGTTCCAAAGAAGGCCGGAAGGGAGCGTGAATGCCGCGTTGGGCGGCTTCTATGACCTCGGGGGAATACTGTGCGCGAGGAGTTTCAATGCCCAGATCCTCATCTGAGAGTTCCACGCCAATTCCCAGGTCTTCATCGGTGAGAATGTCGGGCATGGCTTATTCACGTTTTATCCACCCGGTTCCAGTCCATTCAGCCGGACCTTTGGGTGACTGATAGATCGTGCCTTTCACCCGTTGAGATTTGCTTGCGGGAACTGGAGGATAGGACTTTGGAGCCGACACCGCTGGCCGGTTTGTTCGATAATACTCATCAACTTGGGCAGCCGGCCCGGAGATCGTTTCGGTGGGCGGACCAAGAGTGATCCCGTATTTCTGGTTTGGCGTAATGGTCTTTCTCAGACTGCCAGGAGCTTCCACTCGTTCCAATCGCTCCCCATATCGTCCAGAACGAATCATCTGGCCGGCTCCAGGTATATCAACCACTCCGGGAATGAAAGCTTCCGGTTCTGGGCGTGAGGACCGGAGCAGCGATCCCATGCCAGTTCCGACTCCGCCGCCGAACATTCCAGGATGCCGAAAAGCTGATTGCAGGAACGCTTGTTCGTCCGACAAACCGGCAGCTTTCGCCGCTCTCAAATCCCGATCAAAGCCGCGCATCTCAATGAATTGTCGTGCTGATTCCACCGCCTTGGCCGCCTGATTCGTTCGTGTATTCTGACCCAGCAACTCCATGAACTGACGATTCTCTTCGGCTTCCTGTTTCTTGCGATCATACTCATCTTGCCGCTGTCGCCACGCATTCCAGTCGGACTGCTCCCAGACCTGCCGTGGAAACGGAATCTCCTGGGTGCCGATGGTAGCGGTGCCGCCTCCCGGTGCGCCTGCCGGAATGATCCCACCAAGAGCGGCAGGAGCTACAGGTGTCCCTTGTGTCACCATCGCATCCTGTTCTTCTGAGAATTGTCCGTTGGGCATTTTGTTTTAACCGCCAAAGCCACCATAGATCAGCGAATCCACCAAGCCGTCAATGTATTCGTCTCCGTAGAAGCCACCGGCCCCAGGACTTCCCCCTCCTCCGCCCGACGGAGTTATATTATAAGGATCGTAACCGGAACTGTCGGCTGATCGTGCAGGAGATTCGTAATAAGGAGTGCCTCCCCCGCCAGTGCCATGAAATCCAGTTGGCCCATAGTCTTCCGGCCTTGGTTGATATGGTCCCCAGGGTCCAGCCATGAAAGCCATCGTATCATCTGTCCCACCGCCGCCCCAACCGCCAATTCGCGGACCACTTACACCGCCACCACCGCCACCTCCTCCGTATGTGACAGATGGAATGGAAGCCGCACGCTCTTTCCTCCGCGCTTCTTCTTTTGCGATGTCGAGATACCCTTGTTGAATATCAAACTGACGCTGTTGCGATGGGGTGATCGTCCACGGCACCAAATCTTCAGTGCCCACGGTCGGCTGTCGGCCAAATGCTTGACTGAGGAAGTTTTCTCCCAAAGTCATCCGCTTCAATCGTTCTTCGTCCGTCAACCGCAGTCCAACTCCGAACGCGCTGGCGCTTCCTCCCACTCCGCGAGCCGCGCCCAATTCAGCCGATTGACGGTCCACATCAGCGAACATCGTGGGAGGATTGAGAAGACCGCCAATCACATCCGATGACAGAGTTTCAAGAGATTCACCTTGAGGAATGCGATTGATGTTGAAGTTCTTCAACAGGTCAATCGGTGGTTGCACGGAAGTCCCAGGAGCAAACGGGGCCGCTGTCTCCTCAGTCACAGTCACGCCGCCTCTGCCCGTTCGTCCATTTCGTGAGGTTGGCATATTAGATCATCGTTCCAATCCGTTGCCGGCGCAGACGGGCTGTGCCGAAAGGCGCGAAGGAAATGGCCGGATCTTGTTTTCCGAGATAGTGAACCAGTTGCCCTTGCAGCAATCTAATCGCCGCGTTGTGCCGTTCTCGCGCCTCTTGTTTTGCGGCAAGACTGTCCACTTTGGAAAGACGAGTAGCCTGACATTCGCAGATTAACGCCTGAAGGCCGATTTCTCCAGTCAGAGTCAGGTAATCGGAATCCACCTTCACGGGAATCGGTTCGAGCTTTGCCATTGCGCTGACTTGCACGGTGCCAGCCACGGCAGCCGGAACACCGCAACAGTTCGTCGGAACCCCGGACAGATAATAACGCCGATAAAACGCCGTTGTTTCGCCCGGTTCCATCGTCAGCAAAAGTCTTTCGTCTCCTGTGACCGTATCGACCTCGTAATAGGAAATTGCACCGAGCGTCACATCTTTCTGAATCCCGGTGATGGCCGAGATTTCCAGAGGCACACCAGCAACTGAAAGAGTGGCCGAAGGCAAAGTCAAAGTCACATAAACCCCGCGAACCTGAACAGGTCCATCCAAAGAGAATACCACCTGATCATTCGCATCCACGCACCCGATCAAAGTCCGCAGCGTTTCATCCGCCGCCGACGTTCCACGCACGCTCAGGATTTTGTTGGGTGACAGCAGATCGGAAAAAGTGATTGCGTTATTTCGGCTGAAGCCAGAGACCGGATTGCAAAGCTGGGTGCGGCATGGGTTCTTGGGCCAGGAACCATTCGTGAACTGCATGTACTCGTAGAACTGGTTCTGCAATGGAATCGGCATCGTACACATGTTGATCGATTCCAGCCTGGCGACTCCCCTTGGCGTCGTAATGAACGGATCGGATTGGCTGACGTTGAAAGCCATTTCAGCCCAGGTTCCCCACCAGCCCTCATCGCCAGCTTCTTTGGCCCCGATCAATCGCGGTTGCGCCGTATTCACGGCAAGAGCGCATCCGGCAACGTCTCCCTGGCAGAGTCCCATGCTTTCCGGGCCATCGGAAACCATGAAGTCGTAAAGTCGCAGACGTTGCATCAGATCGCGCTTCTTCCAGATTTCCAAATATCCAACACTCTATCTGCGGCCAAACTGGTTCTGTAACATCCGTTGCCTTCAACCTGGATAACACATCCGACAGTATTCGGTTCAACCGAAATGATTCGATCAAAATCCAAGTAAACAGGTCTCGGAGGAGCAAGACAAACTTCACTGGGATAGGAGCCATACAATGGATAATCCAGAACTGGGATAGAGTGAATGTTCATCGGAATGATTTGATCATCGCCGCACTTGTCGCACGCTCACTGTATCTTGGCAACTTCAGAAAATGCCCGTCAAAGTCACGCTGGGCGTCAAACCAGATGCCGGGTATGGGCACTGGAATGGACCAATATCCCAAGGATAGGCTAAAATGTAGGTGCCTTCTGGCGTTTGGCCATCGAGTTTTATTCCGCTCCATAACGTAGCACCGAGGCCAGCAAACAGGATGTTCCCACGGATCACACACTGCCAGAAGCATTGCGCTGGCTTGATGGGTATCCCGAATCCACCATTGAAGGCGGTAGCGTCATCGACGTTGTCAATGAAGGTTGTGCTGAGGTTGTCACCAACGGCTCCCACTTGATAGAATACTCCGTTGGGATCACTGGCCAAGGTTCGGTAAACGATCCGGTCAGTCGTTCCTGCCGGACCAATGGGGATGTTGGTCAACTCGACTTGCGAAGCGATTCCCAAGACAAGGACATTGGACACTGGACTGGGTCCGCCTTCAGTGCCGATGTTGACGAAACTGACTTTCCATCGGTGAGTTCCGGCATCGATGTTCCCGGCCGCTAGAAACGCCGCAGTCGGAGCCGTGATCGGAGTCGCGTTGGCGATGTTCAATCCAACGTGCATGTTGCTGAAGACAAGATTCTGGAATCGGAGCGTCGTGATAGCGGGATCAAGGGTATGCGTAACCCGCCAGTAGGGAAGATTGGTTGTGGCGACAAGATCTCTCACCAGCGTCAACCCATCCCACTCAGGCGATCCGAGGTCGTCTAGAAAATCGGGACAGTATTTTCCAACCGTAAGCACTTGTATCTCTGGCAAAATGCCAGTGCCTTGCTGCGATGTCGTGATGCCCGCGAGGATGCCGATGGATACCGTTGTCAGCGCCGCAGTCGCCTGTGAACGGTTGCCATTCACATTCCAGGTGATCGTCATGCCGGCAGAGAGAGTGCCGGCGCAGACGACACCTCCGTCCGCTATGATGCCGGCCATAGCATTCAGCACGCCCTGCACAGTTGCCGCATTCGCAGTGAAAGCAATCAAGCCGGATGGTTCGCCGTTGTACGTCACCTGAAATCGGCCAGCGGCGTAAGTGGAAGCGTTGAGAGACATTTGTTGGGGCTGGGCAACGCTTAACTTCAAGGTTCTGACCAGATCAAAAACGGGAGGAGGGGCATTAAGCGGACTTTGGATGCAACTCTTTTGCCGCCCGATGCCCACGTTGTTCCCATCGCGAACCGGAAAACTTCCCATTGGATTCAACGCCTGATAGGCAGCTTCGCAGGCAGCCAGAGTTCCATACGAAGGCGTTCCACTGTATGGAAAGTCGAGATAATTTCCACCGGGAGGAGTCTGGCTGATTCCATCGTCATACTGATAACCTACCCGTTGCGTAAGACCACTGCATCCGACGTTATCAGTCAGGAAAAAATCGCCAGGGCCACTGGAAAACGCGCCATTTAGAAACTGCCATTCGTAGGAGCCGATTGGCAATCCAGAGATAGTGCAGAGAAACCCATCGAGTCCGATTGGATCTTGAGGACAAGTGCCATCCTGAGTGACAGTGCCAAAGGATGTGGAGTCGGCCTCGAACAACGAGCAAGGAGCATTTCCCGCCGTGACTTCCAAAGTGAATTCCTTTTGACAGATGACGCTCACGGAATTTTGTCCGTAATCTGAATGGTAAAGCTGGAGACTCCGATAGAGGTCGGAGTGCCGCTGAGAATTCCCGTCGATGAATCCAGGGTGAGTCCAGCCGGCAACGCACCGGCAATCACCGTCCAGAAAAATGGAGCAATCGCAGCCGTTGCGAACAAGGTTTCAGAATAGGGTGATCCAAAACCGCCGTTTGGCAATGGATCAGGCTGAATATCCAATACGCGGAATTGGAATTCCTTTTGATGCTGAATCGGTGGACTGGACGAATCGGTGACTTGGATCGTTACCGGAAATGTTCCGGACAAAAAGGCCGTTCCGAAAATTCGGCCATCAGGAAACAAAGCGAGATTGACAGGCAATGCTCCGTCGATGATGACGAAACTGAAAGGCCCAGTTCCGCCCGAGACTTCAATCTGAAGATCAATCGGCTCGTTCAGACAACAACCCAAGTCCGTTGTGAAACAAATGCCGCCTCCCGCAGCCGCCCTTTTCATGCAGAGCGCCAGAGCGCGAATGTCCGCGTCCGCCTGTGAAATGGTAGAAATAACCGCTCCGGCAGGCAACGTGAAGCTGGAAGGAGTGCCATCCGGCTCAGGACAGGTAATTCCGCATTCCTGTTCATTCGAGCTAAACACGGTGCGAGGCGTAAAACCATCCCCAGGAACCGGATTTCCCCAATCCCCGCATATATCCCCCGCACAATCTTCATCGTCTACCGTGCAGAGTTGAGCCTGTTGCAAAGCGCACTCATCGGCAGCCGCCTGTGATGCGGTTGAAAAACAGATGCCAATGCAACCCGTCCGATTCCAAATGTTCCCAAGCTTTGGATCGTCTACGAAGTTTTTGACCGAAACGAAAGTCGGTTGATCGGCGGCTTCTGCTGAAAAATTTTCGATGGGAAAATCTAAGCAATCACCACAGGTAATCTTTTGCGGACAGGATTGGACTGGCATATCAGGAAATGCGTTTCCAAATTACTTCCTCATGAAATAGCATACTGAGGTCTAACGAAGTGGCACTGAACCGCACACGTTCAAACAGACAGCCATCAGGGTGTCCGGGTGAAACTTTGTTAACGAACTGGCAACTAGTAAGCGAAAACAAATCGTCCATGTTTTTATCTTTGACGCCGTCTCCGATCTCGCAATCCTCCCATTTTTCACGAATTGATTTGCCTCCTAATCGGCCAACCACGCGGGATTCATCAATTGGCCAAAGATGAAAAATAGGAAGATGTTGGTTGGAACCTGTTCGCAATGGAAGCAACACCATTGGACCTTCACAATGAACACCGCGAAAACTCCGATTGCTATTGTGCCGTCCATACCCTTTATCCATCTGCTTGATGAGGTTTCGAGCAAACTCAACGTCTTTGCACTTTTCAAAATCGGTCTTCACGGTTGATTGGTTGGATTCACTCCTGCCGGCATCGAGCGGCTGGTATTTCCCAACCCCTGATACGGCGTTTTCCACAACGGATTAGCGTACACCATGATTCCCCGAATACGGCACCAGCCTTTGATCACAATCTTCATCTGAAACTGATAACCCTGAGTGGACGGACGTGTCGGAAAGCCAACCGGAACACAGGATGCCTTGGCCTTGGGCAGCATCGCTGTTGCTCGAAACGATTCACAGAACAGTTCCTGCGGATATCCGTTATCGCTGCACGGACTCTCAAAATCCTCCCGGCAATCCTTGGACGTGCAAGCCTGCCAGGCGTGCCACCGAATCCAACAGGGCCAATTGTCGGGGCGATAGTAAACCGTGAAATCGACCGTGCCGAGAATCTTGTCGATCCATAATTCCATCGTATCCAGTTCCTTTAACCCGAAAGGATTTCCCCAGGTGTAAGCAGGGGTTTCGATCTGCCAGCTTACACGCCTTTGTTCGAGGCCGCCGTCGAAGCGTTGGTCGGAGGTCAGTTCCCAGACTTCAACGGACTGGTTCAAATCCGACCAAACCACGGCGAACGCCCGTTCCCTGCCGCCGAAGTCGCCCTGGAACAATTGCAGTATGTTCAGCCCTTCCAATACGCCTTCCCACGCGGGCGGGCGCTGTTCTTCCAGCGAGGATATGAGATCAAAATCAAGGGGGATGATTGCCCGAAACGCAACGCCGGCGGGAGTTGCGACCGGAAGTGACGCCTGGAGCATACGATTATCGAACTGTATGCCGGACGCGAATCGAAGCAGAGCACGATCATTGAAAGCGAGCAGACGATTTTCATTCACGGAGAGCGGGACATTTCCCCACTGTTTGAAATATCTCAATGCCACGGACAGGCTGCGAATATCCCCGTTGGGCGGGCTCGGAAAAAACAAATCCTGGTTCACCGGAACAACCGCCCGCTCCGCGTATGTCCCGCCTTGGGCCAACACCACTTTCTGCAATGGCATGTTGTTGTAGGTCGACGCGGTCCAGTCCGCCCGCGTGATCGGCGCTTCACAAGCGTAGATCACTTTCCGCGTGAACACGAAGAGCGGGCTCTGGCCGAGCGCCGAGTCGCTGGCGGAAGCATGGTTCAAGGCCCTGATGTTGCCCGCCACCGTCGGCACAATGAAACCGTCTCCACCCGTCGCAATCGGATTCTCGGTGACGTGAATCACGGAATCCCGGAAATCGAAAGCCGCCGTGCCGCTGGACTGGTTCTGCGCGATGTCCCCGGCGCAGTAGTTTCTGCCGAAAGCGTACCACAACCGTTGCGCGTGATAATCCATCGCGGTAGCCGGTGCAATTTCGTTTGTCGGATCATTCACCCCGACAAACCCAAGTGACCGGCGCAGCGATTCCGGCCTCACTCCTTCCACTCCGAAATCGTAGAACAGCGGGTTGGTGATCAGATCCCCCGCCTGAATCACCGCGAACATCTCCGCCTGATTCATGAATGCCTGGTCCGTGTCAGCGTTGACCGGCATCGTCAACGGATCAGCCCCGGTCCCGTACAACGCCGAGAGATTCGTGGCGCTGTTATCCGTGTCGATCCGGACGCGCCACAGATTCCCGTCAATCAGCAGGAGCAGAATCGGGTCGCCGAAATCCGGCTGATAGAGCCAGCCGCCCTGATAAATCAAACCCCAGGGAACACCTTGTACTCTTGGTTCCCAGCCGAGCCGTTGCGAAATCCCGCCTCCGCGCACGTGGCCATTGATCAGCCAGGCGAGTTGGTTTCTCTTGATGCCATCGGGATACCCTTCGGATTGGATCGTCTTGGGAACATCGCTGTTGACCCCTCCAGTCCAGGAGAGTTGGCCGTCGACCAGGCGATGTCCATTTCCGTTGGGCATAAGTTCAAGCCAAAAGATCGTTGTCGATCAGCACCAGGAACAGAGTCACTGTGATCGAGGTGTTATTGGCGGAAACAAAGTGAATCGACGCCCACATGTCCATTTTGGCTGGCACCCGAACCGGATACTGTAGCGGTATATCCGAGCTTGACGTGCCAGAAGTCCACAGCACGAATAAGTTTCGGAGGATGTTCACGCCACCCTGTTCTCTAAAGTGGAGCGCTATTTCACTCGTTTCAGAGGCAGTGACGGCACGCAACATCTGGAAGATGCCAAGCGTTATGAATCCGGTCTTGCCAGCGGGCACCGTGTAAATCCCGTTATGCGCCCGGCCATCGCCAGTGTCCATGACGGCTTGAACAGCACCTGCGCCAGCGACGCGCAGTGTGACGATTCCTGCGTTGGTTTCTCCCGATCCAGCGGTCAGTCCGACCAATTCATTGATCCGCAGATATTGATTTATCAAGGGGACGACTCCGACGCCATTGAGTGTCACATTCTCGGTGATCTCGGCATAATCAGCATCAAGGCCAGTCACACGCGCAGTTCGAAGGCCGGTTCCTGCTGCGGCATCGGCGGCGTTGTCGGATAGGATCTCCAATGACTGTGCGCTCGTCTGGAATGGATAGAGTCCGCCTCCTTCCCACACGTCTTCGGGCACCCCAGCTACGTCAATATCGGGGTTGTGACCCATGATGCGGACCAGAGAGACTCCTTGAACTTGTCCGGCAGAAACCAGCAGTTCGAAGACAGGACTGCCCACCGAAATACCCAGCTTCTGTTGAACCTGAGCGAGATTCCAGACTCGAAGCGGATTGCCATCCAGCAGCATGAACCGACGCTAGAGCGGAATGGCTGTTCCGTCAACGGGCGATGCAATGGCCAGGGTCGGTTTGCGGAACATAGTAGACACTTCTTTGTTATGCCTGAGAATCTGCCAGTGAGCTGAGTACGGTCCCGTTCTTTTCATCCGAACGTGCTGACGCCGCTTCCGCTTTGTTGGCTCGGTGAAGATCGCCCGAATCTGATTCGCATTCGAACAGCCATAGACCCGCGCTTCAGTCAGCAGAAATTTTTCAATCGCGGAGTTGAACCCGGCTTTCAGGCAACCCTCAAACCACGTCTTCATGGATTCAACCGGAAGCTCCATCTTATGGCTGGCGTGAATGATCCGAACAAACGTGGCAGCCCACGCCGCTGGATCTGACGTGTGCGGAACCTTTTTCCCGTCACTGCCGATTTCAGGATTCATCGGTTGGTTGTTTCTCCGCCCAGGGCCCGATCTTCGATCCGATACCGAAAGCTTCTTCGAGCCACCTTATCGCCTCTAGGATAATGAAACTATCTGTAACCCGTCTGGAGCAGTTGTGGTAAGTTTGGCCATCTACCCAGAGTCGCCAACTTCCGTCAGATTCCCTCGCGAATTGATGAAGAGGCCCGCAACGGACGACGTGCGGTGGGGGAAAATCTGATCGGGCATAATCCACGCACCCAGCATGAAAATGATGGCGGATCAGCCGCGTATCCAGACGCGATGTTTCCGGATCAGGACCGCCGCAAAATTCGCAGGTTGGTTTGAGATAGGCCTCTCTGCAATGCCAATGCCAATACGCCACCCGACCGCCCGGTGCGTTTGACATGCCCTCAGGCTCCAGACCACCGCAAATATGGCACACCCGCGCTTCAGTTTTCATGTTTGTGATCCCTATAGATCCAGAATCCAGGCTTTCCTCTGATCATCTTCAGGCAGAGTCCTTCAGCCAGACATTGGCCCATTTCATCCATAACCCGACGTGGAACGAAGTCCCAGTTTGCTCGATAGCAGAGAGAACTTGCCGCCAGATGATGGATCATCTTGACCTGAACTCTATGCTTCACTGGTTTCGGCAACCACGTTCCCTTTCAGGATCGCCATCACGTCGTTTGCATCAAGCAGGAGCAAGTTGTCGCCATTGAACTCCAGCGTTTGTCCCCTGTACGGCATGAAATGGACGCGCTGGCCGGGTTCCAAAGGAATTGTTTGGTTGGGTTTTCCCTTCACTTTCCAGCCCGTGCCGACGGCTTCGACTGTGCCAATGGCTGGCGGGTGAGTGTGCCTGGCTGACAACTCAATTCCGCTCTGGGTGCGCGTCGGGGCTTGGTCCGGTCGGATCAGGACTCTGGGTCCGAGCAATCTCAAGTTCATGGATTCGTTTTCCTATCCGTCTACGTTGGTCGAGTGTGAAAACCAGATACTGTATTGTCAGGAGTGACTTCAAACGTTCTTCGGCATCGGGACACGTGCATTCTAGCACCCCATTATTGCATGTCACACAGTACATAGGCTTGCAGATCAGAAGCACCTCATCGGTCGTTGGGCTTTGTACTCATTCGCTTGTTTCAATCCGCGCCCCGCTCACGTGAACGAGGCGAGTCCCGTTCGCTGTCCAGAGGCGCTCTTGAAAGTATGGTCGATGTACTCGGCGACGTAACGAACGGTACCATTGGGATCGACACTCCACTTAGCAGATGCAGTATCACTGCTGCCTGCTTCAACGCCTCGTCTTTCACCGCGATTGCAGCGCGGAGGCGGTCGAGTTCTCTCAACCGTTCATCAATACACTTAACGTGATGCGGTTTTGGTCTGCCTGGATCGTCAGTATGACATAGGAACACTGGCCAAAGCCCTGGGTTTGCGGCACCAATGGATTCCGTTGGTTTGCCACAATAGTAGCAGTCGCCGTCCTCAATCGTCAGCCTGGCTTCCAAGTAGTCGCGGTCTTCCCTCAACTCACAGAACAAGCATGCCGGCACGCGAATCCTCTCGCAAACAAACCATGCGACATGTCCGCAGACCGTACAGGTTGGAAGACGATCCTTCTCGATGATCTTGTTCGATTTCACCGGATCTGTGAGCGCGGCGAGAGTAGCCACTGTACTGTTTTGCTGGGTTTTCGCCCTTGCTGACCAGCCAGACACTTCCCGGCCTCTTCTAGCGTTTTCCACGTCGTCTTTTGTTTCTTCACGAGATTTCGCGCGGTTCTGTAGCAACTTGCGCATAGGCCGCGTGAATACGCTTTCCCGTCACAATTCGGATTCAGGCACGTCGCCAAAGGATTTTCAGCCAGCCGCGGAGGATCGGAGTCCGTTGTCATTGCCGCCACCGTAACCAGCCGTAGCCTATTGTCAAATCATTTCTTGACTTTGCTTCAGCCTGATGGTTCAGTATTTCAAATGGCATCACTCAAAATTCCAAAGCAAGTGACGGAAATCACCCAGCGGGAACTGGTTGAAACGTACAATCTGGCAAATAGTTTGAACCGCTTGAGACAAAACTATGATCCCAGTTGGCAACGTGCTTTGTATCATGCCTTGGGCATGAGTGGAGTCGGATCATCAGCAATCAGGCAAAAAATCCGCGAGGCGCTCGAACTGCCATGACCATGACCATCTTTGTTCCTTCCAGCACGACGCGGGAAGAGTTTGAGGATTACATGGACAAGAATTTCACCAGCCTGCTGGAACTCCGAAAGGAAATAACCATCCAGTTTGCGCCAAAAGAAGTGATGCACTATCTGATCTTCGGTGATCAGAGCTTTGCGGAGTAATGAACATCGAGAGGGAAATTGCCGGAGCGAAGAAACATCTCGAACAATTGAGGCTTTTGCAGAATTTGCGCCAGGAAATTGCCCTGATAGAAACACAGGTCATAAAAGAACCGGACGTGAATCACATCGTCAAAATCGTGACCGAACACTTCGGGAAATCCATATCGCAGTTGCGGCAGAAAGGCCGCACGGAAGATGTGACGTGGCCAAGGTTTGTGTTGGAATACCTCATCCGCGAGCACACGAGTCTTTCGCTGAATCGAATTGCCTCATTTCTTGCGCCGGCAGTCAACGATCACGGGACAGTCAGTCGCGGCATCCGAGCGGCCCGCGACAGAATTCAAGTGGACCTTCAGTTTCGTGATCAGATGATGCGATTATCCGCGTTGTGCAAGCAGGCTCCTGAAACGCAACTTCCAGAAACCGAGAAGCCATGAAAGTCAAACAACAATGGTGCGCAGTATGCAATGGATGGTTCGATCACGGAACCTGGCAGCATTCAGAACAGGAAATTTTATCAGATGCGAAGACTGTTTCAGTGATACCCCGGCGAATGGAATACTGGCTGCAAGAACAGCGCCCGCCAGATGTCAACTGGATAGACTATGGTCCAAAGGAAACCGCCAAGGATGCGTTTACCCGCATCGAAGAACTCAAGACGGAAAAACCAACGCGAACCTTTCGGTGTATCGCCCGCTATACTGAAGACCGAATCTTGTCACCGTGAGAAAGCCCGTTCCACTTTATCTCCGTACTGCCACGAAGCTCTTTTACTGGCGCTGTTCCGATTGCCAGAAATGCGGAAGGCTCTACATCGAGCTGCCGATTCACCCGGACAAATTTTCGCAACTGATCAAAGACGAGCACGCCAAGCTCAACGCAGACAAACCATGCGAAGCAAAAGCTCTACAGGTCCGATGAATGATGCACTGGAACTCATCCGTGAGACCATGCAGCTCTGCGAGTACTTCCCATGCGGCGGAGTAGGCGAATCCGGCCCCACTCAGGAGGAACTCAACGAGAAAATCGAGGCTGGTCGCATCTTCTCCGACGATGACTCCTTTCATCGCGGCCAGCAAATCTGGCTTAACCTCAACAAGATCGCAGAACTCGTAAAGCAGATAAGTGCTGCACCATGAAAACCATCTACGTAGAGAAAAACCTGGACGAAATCCTTGGCTTCTTCGCCCAAGGCTTCAAAACCCCGGAAGGAGAAAAGATCGTCAAAGCCGAGTGGATCGTTGACCCCGTAATCAAGGCCGTCGTCTTCAAGCTCACCATCGCCACCAAACCTGATCCGAATGACATCAGCATTCTCGTTGATCCGCCCAAGTTCCTGTCTCCGTCTCCGTGAAATACCGAGTCATCTGGCACAGCCTCCTGGCAGACGGCCCCCTGCAATACTGCGAGTGCCGGCTCCTGTTCTTTGCCCATATCCGATGTTTTCTCCTTAACTGTATGTGCTCTCGCGATGCCGGCTATCACGGTGAACGCATCCGCTGGTACGCGGTGGAAAGGATCTGATTATGCCTGATGAAAATATGTCTGCGGCGCAACGCCAGGCCCTGGAAAAATCCTGGGACACGCTCTGCGAACACTTCGACCGCGTCCTGCTCGTGGTCGATTGGGAAACCGAAATCAACGGCGAACGAATCGACGCCCATGAAGGTTACTGGCACGGAGGCATACTCGCCGCAATTGGAGCCGCCGAATTCGCAAAGGTCAGAATCCTGGAAGCCAAGCGGCAAACGAACGAACCGGAATGAACGCCAGAACTCTCAAAGCCCTCAACGCCTCCATCGCTCACTGGACCAGACTCAGCACAGGCAAAAGACGTAGGGGAGAATGTATCGGGACACAGGACTGCGACCTGTGTAAACTGTTCTACACAGACAAAGAAGGAATAATGACATGCGATGGTTGTCCCGTTAAGGCCAAAACTGGATTAAACCTGTGTGATGGCTCTCCGTACCATCAAGCACGGGATGCCTGTTGGCTTGGAATATCCTCATCGGGGTTCAAGAATGCAGCCAAACTTGAATTGCGATTCTTGAAATCTCTCCTCCCTAAGAAAAGATGAGCCACAGCCGCCCCGACCACGACGTAATGAGCACGCAAGCCACACTGCCACCAGAGACGCGTTAGGACTCTATGCCTACTGTGAATGTAAAAGACTGGCCGGCAAAAAAAGACTGGCCGAAATCGGGCTGGAAACACGCACTCAATGAGCAATCGTTCCGAGTCGGGAGCGTGTTCGGGTGGCGTGAAGCTGACCACTTGTGGACTGGCATCGTCGAGGAAATCGGAACGTGCTCTGTCAGGGTGAGCGACGTAACGCCGGGAGTAATGCAATGAGTGCTAACGAAAAAGCTGAGCCAAGACGCCGAGAGGAGCCACGCTGATGCAAACCAACGTGATGGCGTCTTTGGCTCCAGCGACCTGGTTAGGTGTCATGGTGGTGGTAGCTTTGTTGGTGCTGCTGGAGGTGATGCTGTATTTGTGGGCGTCACGTTGGTCGATGGTAACGAGATTACGGGTTCTGAATTTGTTACTGGTGCCGATAGTGTTGGTAAATGTGACCTCGATCTGGCTTCAGCTAACCACGCTAAGTAGAGACTCAACCCGGCGACAACAAGAGCTGGCACAGCAAGGCAAATCGCCCATAGCGACAGCCGATTCGAGTAATGACTCGCTGCAATATCTTCACGGGTCAACGCCGTCGTCTCTGCATGGCGGGAAGTCTCAACTTGCTGCGCTGCTTCCTGCGCTCTCAACTCAAGCTCAGCCTTTGCCTTCTGGTGCTCCGACGTATGTGGCAAATAGTGGTCACGGTACGAACACAGGTCTTGGTGCCTCATGTGCTGATATGGTCGTGACGAGTCCATCGCAGACACCTAACGGCCCAAGATCAGAGACGGGCAAAGAAAGGACTAAACCATGACGAATGAACCCCGGCCTGAGCGCCAATCCGAGTTCTCTGCATCGACCGGCAAAGTAAAACCCGCGGTATTTAATTAGGTGTCTTTATGTGGCAATCTCGTCGTAATTTCCTCAATGAACTTCTGACAGCAGGTGCAGGTTTTATGATCCTTCCTGGTGCTGGAAGGATATGGAGAACGATTCGCCCAATCCCGGTTTTCTGTTGCTTATCTGCCGCTGTGTTCAACCGAATTGGCGCGAATACGCTGGAAGCGATTTCAATTTCAGACATCGCCGCAACTCTTGGACACGACAGCAATGGAACGCTGATCATACCGGATCATTTCCTTTCTCCAGACGGAATTAACACTGGAGATATTGTCCATGTATCAGGTAATTGGACGTGGAAAGTCGTTCGCCCATGTGATGAGTCTGATTCACTCCGACATTTCAGGGATAAGTTTTGGATGGTTCCTTTATCTGAAGAAGCAAAGCGCTGGTGCCAAAGCCGGAAATCTTAGGCTCTTGACTTTCGTTCCTCTGAGGTTTACCTGTCCCTCGTCAGCATTGCCGTAGGTCTGACAAAATCCTCCTGCCGGCATCGGGCATAAACTCCATCGGTGGAGTCAAGCGAAGCCCGACTTCTGGAGCGCAAGCTTCTGAAACGCCCCCAAGAGCAGTGTCGCGCATGTGCGCGTTCATCTGTGCTTTTGGAACCAAAACAAGTGTTTTTAGAAGCTTATGGCAGTACCAAATTGCGTTGATTTTCCTCAGTTGCTCGTTGACCAACAGCCGGTCTATGACGAGTTGATCGTGTTCGATATTCGCCCGACTGATTCCTGGGTGATGAACGTTGCCACCGGCCAATTCCCGGCTGCGTCCGGCGTCGAACATCGGCTCGACCGATTCCGCCACGTTTTCCCCAACACGACCAAGGTTTGGAATCGCACTCAGTACGCGAATTGCGTCGGGACTCCGTGCGACAAGGATGAGCACCAGATCGGGTGGGGCGCGGATCGGCTGACCTACTTCCTGGAAGAGCAGTCGTGGCAGACTCCGCTGCTGTGTTTCGATTCCCTGATGCACGTCACGGATGCCGAGCAGAATTTCGAGTATATCATCACGGACATCCTGCGTCCGGCGACTTCGGCCATCAACTCGATGTTCCTGCGGAAGCGCACGCTCGGCCACACGCGGGCGGAAAATCTTCTGACGGTCAACGCGAATCTCACTCCGTTCACGTTCGTCTGGACAGTCGTCGGCGACGAAGAGTATTTCCTGGATACGTCCGTCGATCCAAACAACGTGTTCAAGCTGGTTCCCCAAGCTCTTCAGCGGATGTTCAATCCGCTGATGCTTCGCGGGTACGCCGGCAAGAACCCGTTCAAGGAAACGGCCCCGTACATCGAACTGGTGACTGACATCGAAACGTGTTGGGAGCTGGACAAGCTCGGTGGATCAACGGGGGTTGGCGGCGTGCCCTCAGTCGGCGGCAATTGGAGGTTCACGCAATGGGATGCGGCGAATGCTTACTGGCGCTATGGCTTTTCCGGCCAGATCGGCAACTTCATGGTGCGTTGCGATCCCATGCAACTTCGGTTCAACTTCGTCGGTGATCTCGGCGCGGCGGCGGCACCCAATCGATTCAGATATCAGTTGGTCCTGCCGTACACGAACCAGGTGACTGCCGGTGCTGGCGGCGCTCCGGGTCTGGGTTCAATTGATAACCCCGATTTCCAGCTCGCCCAATTCTGCCTCACTTTCATCTTCCACAAGAAAGCTTTGGAAGCTCTGTTCGCGGACTCACGCCCAATCAATCCCGAGATGCCCTTCTCGGCTCGTAATTGGGCGGGCAAATGGCAGTTCGTCATGGACAACCTCGGCGCGACGGCGGATGGCTGCGTGATTGAGAACAAACGGCGTAACAAGGGCCAGTTCATCGCGGACTTCAAGCTCGCGATCCGGCCCTTGTGGACGGAGTTCCTTGTGTCCTACTTCCACAAGCGCGAACCGCTCTGCATCCCTGAGATCCCGACTTGTTCGCCGTCACCTGGTTACCCCAGCCAAGTTTACTCCAGCGCAAATGACCTTTGCCCTGTGGAGTAATACGGCATTTCATATATTGGATAATGATAGTATTTGCGCTTGCAATGGGCGTCGCACCTTTTCAGGGTGGCGCCCATGCAACCAATTCGAGTTATTAAATTGGTCAACGGTGGTGAAGCCATTGTTGAGGAACGTGATTATGAACGCCTTTCTAAACACCGTTGGTTCCGTAGCTCTCAAGGCTATGCATATCGACAAGGTTGGACTGGAAGGCAAAATAACAATGGAACACATTGGACAGTATGGATGCACAGGTACATCAATTGTACCCCAGCGCACCTGTTCACTGACCACATCAACGGAAACAAGCTGGACAATCGGAGGTCGAATCTCAGAACGGTCAACAAGGCTCAAAACTCAACGAATCGCCCGAAGATCGGTATCTCCAATGCGAGTTGCAGTTACAAAGGTGTTTCTTGGCATAAGCTCACGGGCTTGTGGCGGGCGCGAATCCGAGACGGCAATTTCGAGAAAACGACCTATCACAAAACCGAGCAACAGGCTGCTTTGGACTATAATCGGATGGCCCTTGAACACTTCGGAGAATTCTCAGCTATCAATCGTTTGCCGACTGGAATTCAGCCAACGATACATCGAGAGAAAAGTTCTCAATTCAGAGGCGTTGTCCGACGAGAATCGAATTGGGAAGCGTCAATCGAAGTACAAAACCAATCTATTTATCTTGGATCATTCTCTACCGAGATCGAAGCGGCTAAAGTTTACAACAACGCGGCAATCGAACATCGTGGACCTGATACAAAACTGAATTTGATTCCAAAAGGAACTTATGCCAGACGACATGTACGACGAGGAAGCCTCTCAGACAGAGGCGAACGATGAAGCAACGGAGGAAGTGGACAAGGACGAACCTTCGTCGGAAGAGGCTCTGCTTCCA
>Ga0326597_10000964_pt1 | contig 48212 bp, 28 predicted proteins | sample RVTome_12_FD_203789 | JGI IMG/M metagenome (GOLD analysis project Ga0326597, IMG submission 203789) | Soil microbial communities from uranium-contaminated site in the Upper Colorado River Basin, Wyoming, United States - RVT100D185 | ecosystem: Environmental > Terrestrial > Soil > Contaminated >...
CGGCCGGCGGCACGTCGCGCCAATCCGGGGCTTCAAACATGCGCGCCACCACCCGTAGCGCGCCTACCGGCCGGCGATCCGGCGCCCGGGCGGGGCTTGAAGCGGCCCGGCCGAGGCGGACGCGGCGCGGATGTTTGTATCCCAACATGCAAACAACGCCCGCCGGCGGCGAACCCTGCCCGCGTCTCCCCCTCTGTGCAGCTGCCCGGCGGGGGACGCTGCGGGCGTGGCTCAGCTGCGAAATGAATTGCCCGGCGGCGACAGGCTACAGACATGCCCGCACCGCTTGCCGTGGGCGTCCCTGCCGCGACGGCTGAGGACGGCGTGTACCTTAACACCCCCTAAACGCCGGGAACGCAAGGCGCGCGGGCAAGCCCTGCACACCCGGGGGGCAATCCTAGCACCGGCCTAGCACCGGCACTTTTCGTGCATCGTATGCGAACACTTCGCGCGGGCTTCTACAGAATCCTAGCACCGGCCTAGCACCGAGCCGATTTTCGCTGGCGTCCCTATTCGCTACACGCTTGTAAGTCGTTGGCTTGCAACGGCTTACGACTGGGCTGCTAGGACTCGAACCTAGAACCTTCTGATCCAGAGTCAGACGTGCTACCGATTGCACCACAGCCCATCGTTTCAGCTAATTGGACTGACGGGCAAGCGCGTTGTCAAGCGGGAACGCGGCCGGGCCATGCAGCGCCGCTGATGGCATATTCGGCGGGCACCGGCCCATCGCAGCTACAGTTTCATGACCATGAAGCTGGTGATCAGGTTTATCAGCCGGAAGAGAAACAAGGTGAGCCCGGCGGCACGGTGCGAGCCGGCGCGGCGGCCACGAGCCTTCTTGATTCCGGTGGCGATTTGCCAGACGTAGAGGACGAGAACCGCGACGCTCACGCAGATGTGAAAGACCATCAGCGGGCCCATCTTGGCCCGCGCGGACGCAACGGCCCCGCGGGTCAACTCGATGTAGAGCACCATGGTCACATCGACGACGAACGCGGTCACCATGCAAGGTATATGAATCTTCTTGTGGTGCCTGTTGATGAGCCCCACGGCCAGGATCAGGCATACGCCGCAGCTAACAAGTTCAAGGATGGACAACTTTGTGCGCCTCTCGGTCGGAACAGAGTTGGGCCGCAACTCTACGATTCATATAGTACCATGTTTCACAAGTCCTGCGACCATCGTCGCGGTTGCTGCCGCCGGATTCTCGCGGCGCGATTGTTAGCGCGCGGTTTTATTCCGGCAGCCGCCCAGGTTGTAACCGATTCGCGTAGGCTGAAGCGTGCGGCTCGGGTTGTCGGGGGTTCGCGCAGGCTGAAGCCTGCGGCTCGGGCTGTCGGGGGACTCACGAAAAACGGTAATCGCGCGCAGCACTCAACGCGGTTTGTCAGGTTGACGGCTTTCGCGCGCGGCGCCAAACGGGCGAACGTATCGGTTCAGATCGTACACCACTGCGTCGAGCCTCGCCAAGGCAAAACGGCGCACGCACGCGGCGCGCGGAAGTGGTCTGGACGACGACCCGTGGGCTGCAAATCCCGGGAGTGCGCTTACAATGATCCGTCAGGAGACCGGGTGGTATGGTCCGGCGGACGGTGCAAGGGTCCTCCGGCCGGCATCGGACCGTGGATCTGTTTATGTACACTATTATCGTCGAGTCCTCGTTTTGCGCGGTCCATCACGTGCGGCTTCCCGACGGCTCCCCGGAGCGGCCGCACGGGCACGACTGGGCGGTCCGGGCGTTCTTCTCCAGGCCGACGCTGGACCATGCCGACATGGTGATAGACTTCGAGCGCGCGCGGGGCGTGCTGGACAGGGTGCTTGCGGGTTGGTGCCATGCGGTGCTGAACGACCTTGCGGAGTTTGCGGGTGTAAACCCCACGGCAGAGGCGGTCGCGCGGAAGGTTTTCGACAAGGTCCGTGCCGCCGGAATCGCGTCCGTGCGCCGCGTTGAAGTGACGGAGGCCCCGGGCTGCGTGGCGATTTTCGAATCGTCCGAGCCGCGCGGTGCGGAGCGTTGAGCGCTTGCGTTGACGACAAACACGGCGTTTCCTAGAATAACTGCGTTGTCTAGCGGGGTGACCCAGCGCGGATGTCCATGGAATGAACTACGTCTGCCAACACTGCAACCAGGCCAAGGCCACGGTACACATAACCGACACGATGCCCGACAAACGTGAACGGCACCTGTGCGAAGAGTGCGCGGAAAAAGAGGGCGTCATCATCAAGCAGCATCACCAGACCACGAGTGCCATTCTCCAGGAGTTCATCAAGCACAAGGCGGGGATCGGCGGCGGCGACGACCAGACCTGTCCGAAGTGCGGCATCACTTTCCGGGAGTTTCGGCTCAAGGGCCAGCTCGGTTGTCCGCACGATTACGAGGCGTTCAGGTCGCTCCTGGCTCCGCTTATCGAGCGTGCCCACGACGGGGCCACTCACCACGTCGGCAAGGTTCCCGCCGACGCCGAGCCCATTACGCGCAAGCAATCCGGGCTGTTCAAGTTGCGGCGGGAGCTGGAGGACGCGATCCAACGTGAGGATTATGAATGCGCCGCGCGCCTCCGTGACGCGATCAAGGGCATCGAATCGAAAGAGAGTCATGACGCTTGACGAGTTGATTCGGGAGCCCGGAGAGTGGTTGAGCGGCTCCGGCCCGATGGCGGACATCGTGATCTCGTCACGCGTGCGCCTGGCCCGCAACCTCGCGGACTGTTCGTTTCTTCCCACGGCCAGCAACACCGAGAAGACCGAGGTTTACCGATCACTGGTTCACGAGGTGGCCAACAGCAAAATAGGGAAGGACGCGCTCATCGTGGACATGGAGGAAGCGGACGAGCTGGACCGTTTCATTCTGGTCGAGCGCCATCTGATTAGCCGGCAACATGCCGGCGGTGAGGGCAGCCGGGGCGTGACCATATCTCCGGGGGAAACCCAGGCGCTGATGATCAACGAGGAGGACCATCTGCGCATACAGGCGCTGCGCAGCGGACTTCAGCTTGACGCGCTGTGGCAGGAAGTCAGCGAGATTGACGACATCCTCGGCTCGCGGATCGCCTTCGCGTTCGACCGGCAGTTCGGCTATCTCACCGCGTGCCCCACGAACGTGGGCACCGGGATTCGGGTGTCCGTCATGGTGCACCTTCCCGCGCTGCGGTTTACGAAGGAGATCGAGCGGGTCGAGCGGGCCGCGCGCGACATGCGGCTTGCGGTGCGCGGGCTTTACGGCGAGGGAACGGAGGCCGTCGGAGACCTGTATCAGATATCCAATCAGATCACGCTGGGGCAGTCCGAGGGAGAGATCATCGCCGCGCTCGGCAGCAAAGTCATCCCCAAGATCGTCGAATATGAGCAGGCCGCGCGGGAAGCGCTAATCAGGGAGCGGGCCCATCAGTTGGACGACAAGGTCTGGCGCGCCTTCGGCATCCTCTGCAACGCCCGTTGTATCAGCAGCGACGAGACCCAGATTCTGCTGTCACCCATACGGATGGCCATCAACATGGGCCGGTTCGACCGGTTCGACATTCACACGCTGAATGAAGTGTTTCTCCATATTCAGCCCGCCCACTTGCAGAAGCTGCACGGCAAACAACTCGACGGGGAAGAGCGCGGGATCGTGCGGGCCACCTACCTGCGCAGCCGGCTGTCCGGAAAATGACCGCGAGTCGGTAGCGGCGGGAACGAGGGGGCGTGGGTGTAACTGGAGCCGAGCGGGCTCGAACCGCCGACCTCCTGGTTGCAAACCAGGCGCTCTCCCAATTGAGCTACGGCCCCCACAGCGCGCCTACGTTATCACGCGTCGCTGGAAAGGCAATCGCCGGGAAGTTTCAAGGCTGAATGCGTGCGACGTGGCGGGGCCCCGTCGAATCTGCGATACTCACGATGACATGTCGCGGCTTATACTTATCGACGGGAACAACCTGCTGCACGCCATGCACGAACACGCCCCGATTCCGCCGGTGGGCCGCGAAACGTTGGTACGGGTGATCGAGCGCTGGGCCGGCGAACGCGATGAGCACATCACGTTGGTTTTTGACGGCGCGCCTCCCGGCGGCGACCTTCGCAAACAGACTTCGTCAGCGCGCGTGGCGGTGCGGTTCAGCGCGCCGCAAACGGCCGACGACGTGATCGTCGCCGCGGTCAACGCCGCCAAGCGCCCGGATCAAATCCTTGTGGTCTCGACGGACTCGGCGATTCGGCATGCGGCCAGGCTGCGCAGGTGTCGCGAAGTTTCTTCCCAGGAGTTCGTCAGCGAGCTTTTCAGGACCGAAGCGCGTAACGCCGGGTACACTTACAACCCGCCCGAGAAGCCGTCCGACGTGTCGCCGGATGAACGGCGCGAGTGGATGAAGCTGTTCGGCGCCGATGAGGCTGAGCCGTTCGACGGCCACGACGCGATGAAATACTGAGCGGCCAGCGTCGCCCGGCGGCGGGGGTTTGCCGTCGTTCTTCGACGGCCAAGCCAGCGCCCTATAAGAACCAGCTTCGTCGTGGAGAGCGGTACACCCGCACTTTTCTGCGAAAATGGGAGAATCGGCCCTGGCGCGTGGCACGCAGGTTGCAGCGAGGATATCGCGGAACCCGTGGGAAACGCGGCTGGCGCGCGGCGTCGAGACGTGCGTTTCATCTCGGGCCCGTACCCCTGGGGCGGGAAATGAGCCGGAGATCAACGAGAAACCAACATAGAGCGTCACAGGTAAGACCGGAACAGGGGAGTTCGCGCGGGCTGAAGCCCGGAGCCCGGGGCGCGATGTCAGAGACTTTCGAAGGCACCGTGCCTGATGCGCCCGCTATAGAGCGCCCGAAGCACAAGTACGCCCGTTGGCGCGCGCTGAGTCTCTCGCTCGTCTACATCGTCTTCGCGATCCACGTCGTTCACTGGAAGATCAGCGGGAAGACGCTTGCCCCGCTGGAGCTTAACGAGGTGATGTACACCCTGGAGTTGGGCATCATCACCGCAGGCTTTCTATTCATGTGCTTTCTGGTTTTGGGCACGCTGGTGTTCGGGCGGTTCTTCTGTTCGTGGGCGTGCCACATCATGGTTCTTCAAGACCTGTGCGCATGGCTTCTGCGCAAGGTCGGAATCCGCGCCAAGCCGATACGATCGCGCTTGCTGTTGCTCGTTCCGCCGCTGACCGCGTTTTACATGTTCGTCTGGCCGCAGATCGTGCGCGCATGGCGCGAGCAGGCGTTCCCCACGTTTCATCTGGCTACCGATGCCCAGGGATGGGCCTCATTCGCGACCACCAATTTTTGGCGCAACCTTCCGTCGGCGGGCGTGATCGTGCTCACCTTCATGGTGTGCGGGTTCGCAATCGTCTACCTGATGGGAAGCCGGACGTTTTGCACCTATGTTTGCCCGTACGGGGCGATCTTCAGCCTCGCGGACAGGTTCTCGCCGGGGCGAATCGTGGTGAGCGACGCGTGCCGCCAATGCGGACGGTGCACCGCGAACTGTACGAGCGGCGTGCGCGTCCACGAAGAGGTGAAGATGCACGGGATGATCGTCAATCCTGCGTGTCTCAAGGACCTGGACTGCCTTGGCGGATGCCCGCAGAAGGCCCTTTCCTATACGTTTACCAGGCCGGCGCTCTTCAAGTCGTTCAAGAGCGGAGGGAGGTTCGGCCTTCCGTACGATTTTTCGATCCTGGAGGAACTGCTGATCGCGATGGTGTTTGTCGTGGTGCTGCTTTCGTTCCGGGGGCTTTACAGCCGCATACCGTTCCTTCTGTCGCTGGCGCTGGGCGGGATCATCGGATTCGTATCGGTGTTGGCGGTCCGCCTGCTCACCAGGCCCAACGTCAATCTGTCCACTATCAAGCTTAAGACACTTGGGCGGATAACGGCCGGCGGGCGTGCGTTTACGGTCTGCACGTTTCTGCTGGCGGGGTTCGTCGGACACAGCGCGTTCGTGCGCTACCACGAGTACAACGGACTCAGGCAGGCGAGCGGCCTGCACGCCGGCGGGGGCGCGGACATGAGTGCCCAGGCGGAGGCCGCGTTGCAACACCTTCGCGTGGCGGACCGATGGGGGTTGATGAGCAATGAAAGGGTCGAACGGCGGATGCTCGTCGCGGCCGGCATTCTGCGGGACTTCGTGACGATCGCGGCGTTCGCCGGCCGACTGCTCGACCGCTATCCATACGATCCTGACTTGGGGCTGCAACTGGGAAGCGCGTTGGCGGAGATGGGACGAAAGGCGGCGGCCGAACGCGAGTATCGCGCAATCATCGCTCACTGGGGCGGCTCGACGGAGGCGGACCGCGACCGAGGAGGGAGCGTGAGGCCGCCGGCGCTGGTCTCGGCGCATCACGCGCTGGCGGAACTGCTCGCGGAGCGCGGCGAGTTCGAGGCCGGGGCGAGCGAGCTTCGTATGGCCATCTCGTACGATCCCGGGCGGGCGGGCCTACACGCGGGCCTCGGGGGAATCCTGGCGGAGTTGGGCCAGATCGACGCCGCGGTCGAGAGTCTGCACACGGCCCTCGCGCTCGATGGCGGCCTGGGAAGTGTGTGCTACAACCTCGGGACTCTTCTGGCATTCAAGGGGCGGTTTGCGGAGGCGGTGGAATACTACGAGCGGGCCATCGCGGCCGGCACGGAAGACGCGGAAGTACACAACAACCTGGGGTTCGCCGTTTTGCGCATGGACAGGGTCGACGAGGCCGCCGAGCACTTCAAACGGGCCGTGGAACTGGACCCAAACAGCGCTGATGCCCACTTCAATCTTGGCACTTTATTGGGTTCCAGGGAGCAATACGCGGAAGCGGACAAACATCTCCAACTAGCCGCACAACTCGATGATCGCTACGCGCGTCTGCTGGGCAAACGGCATCATCCATAACGATTCGGAGCGTGTCGCTCATGTGCGCCGTGTTGGCTCTGAAGTGATCGGTCCATTCGCGCAAAAACACAGGGCCGAGCGCCGCGTGTCGCGGCGGCTTCGACCCTGAGTTCGGAGGGGGAAGGAGGTACGTTGTTCTGTTGCTTTGCGTTCTGCATATTATACGCACATGGTCGCTCTCCGGTTGTTTCTGCTTTGTCACAAACTGTCGGGAGCGATCCGCGTGATTTTACACTGAATTGTCGCGGAATGCGGCGCTCTGGAAACGCGCCCGGGCAACGCGTGTGGCACGGTGTCGGCCCGAGTAAATTCTGCGTATGTCGAAGTGGCAAGCTGAAGACCCGCGGGCCGTTGATTGCACATTCAATGCCGCACGACGGAACCGCGTAGACTTGTAGCGGGAGGATAGAACATGCCGGAAAGCCGGCGAAAACGGGTAAGTGACGTAATCCAACGCGAGCGGGTCAGCGCGATTATCCGCGCGGACGACCAGACTCTCGCGGCTCGGGCGATCGAAGCGGCAGTCGAGGGCGGTTTTCGGCTGGTGGAGTTCACGCTCACGACGCCGGGTGCGTGCGAGTTGATCGCGGAGTTTTCAAAGCGGCCGGGGCTGACGGTGGGGGCGGGAACGGTGATGACGCCGGCGTTGGCCCGCGAAGCCGTTGCGGCCGGGGCGAGCTTTCTGGTTTCGCCGATTTGCGATCCGCAAGTATTGGCGGAAGCGGCGCGGCTCGACGTGCCCAGCATTCCCGGCGCGTACACGCCGACGGAGATGGAGACCGCCCATCGCCTCGGCGCGGATTTCGTAAAGGTTTTTCCCGCTCCGGCCGGCGGAGTTGATGCGATCCGGGCGATCCGCGCGCCGTTGCCGCATTTGCGGCTTTTTCCGACAGCGGGCGTGACGCCGGACAACTTCATCGAGTTTCTCGAAGCCGGGTGTTCCGGAGTGGGTTTCGTGCGCGCGCTGTTCGAGGCGGCCGATATGGCCGCAGGCGACTTCGCCGCGATCCGTGCCCGGGCGGAAGCGATCACCCGCCTGCTGCAAAACTGGCGCCCACGCGGATAGCGCTCCCTCGCAACGATCATCCCTTTGTTCGGCGCACCGAACGCCGCTCTTGCGAAGCGCGCCCGGCGGGACGCGGAGACACGGAGAGCGGTGGAAGGGACATCGCCCGGCAGGGAGTGGGCCCCGTGGATGGGGATGAAAGCCCGCGGCGGGATTTCATCCCCATCCACGATCTTATGACTGATTACTGCCAATCGTGCCTTCAAAACGCTGTAGCCGGCGGTATGATCGCCGGTGATGATCGTGACCATTGACGGGCCGGCCGGTTCCGGAAAGTCGACTGCGGCGCGCGAACTGGCCGCCCGGCTCGGAATCGCCTACCTGGATACCGGCGCCATGTATAGAGCGGTCGCACACGTGGCCCTTGAGCGTGGCGTGGACCTTGCGGACAGCGGTGCTCTTCTCGCCGTGGCCGAGTCTCTAGATATCGAAGTCAATTGCGGGCCTAGCCACACGCGCGTTTGCGTCGACGGACGGGATGTCACCGACTCGATTCGCGGCATCGCCGTGAGCGCGGCCACTTCCGACGTCGCCCGCAACCAAGGCGTTCGCGACCTGATGGTCCGGTTGCAGCGGGAGATCGGGCGCGGGCTGGGCTCGTTGGTGGCCGACGGGCGAGACCAGGGCAGCGTTGTGTTCCCCCAAGCGAAGCCCAAGTTCGTGCTAGAAGCCTCGCTCAAGAAGCGGGCCGAGCGCAGGTGCGAAGAGTTGATCGCCCAGGGAGAGGGGGCGGACCTCAAGTCCGTAATGGACAACCTGCGAGCGAGGGACTTGGTCGACGCCCGGCAATGGGAGCCGCTGCTTACGGAAGGCGAAGCCATTATCATTGACACGACGGATCTGACGATTGACGACGTCGTCGGTTTGCTGGCGCGGACCGTCGAGCGTATCAACCGATCCACGGGGGCCCGATAGCTGATCGGCCAACGCAGTATTGAAACCACGTGTCTAGGCAATCACACCCACGGCCGTGATTCTTCAATCGAACGATTCCTGCGCTGGTTTCTTGGTCATGCGGTAGACGCACTTGGTATCGCCACTGACGAGGTGCTTGATTCGTTCAACGGTGACGTCCGGTCCGAGCACCGCCTGAAAGACACGCAGCTCCGCGGCGCATAGGCCCGTGCAATTGTGCGCCGCTTCGCCGATCGGGCAGTGATGTTCGACGAGCAGCATCTCTCCGTCGTCGTCCAGCATCGTACCGGCCATGTAGCCCTCCTCCGTTCGCAGGCCGGCGAGCGCCTCGAGGATCACGGGCAGGGGACTCGTGCGCGGCGGCAACTTGTTGCGATACTCCTCGATTTGGCGTTCGGCCCGGGCGTCGATGATCTTGGCGAGCCCGTTGTCGCCGAAGGTGTTCCTCACCGCTTCCATAAGATCCACACTCAGGTCTCGGTGCCGCTCTGGAAACTGGGATTGCGCCCCGTTGGTCAGCGACCATAGAATCGCCGGCCGGCCGCGTCCGCCCGTCGATTGCTCCCTGCCTATTACAAGCGACTGGCGTTGCAAGTTGTTCAAGTGCTGGCGGACTGCCACTTGCGTCAACCCTATCTTTTTGGCAAGTGCGCCCGAAGTCGCAGCGCCGCTTGTTTTCAGCAGGTAAACGATGCGTTCCTTTGCACTCTTGAATACGCGAGCCATCATGTGCAAATATTATAGCAAGTACGATATTTTTCAAATATTTTTCTTGCAAAATTACGCCTAATGGCGCATAATTCAATAAGCCACTACTTTTCAAAAAGGAGATAGTTATGTTTTTGGAACATGTGAACATGACGGTTAGGGACCTGGACGAATCGGTGAAGTTTTATGAGGACCTTCTCGGCTACCGTGTTCGTTGGCGCGGAACGACTTCGGACGGCCAGCGGGCGGCTCATGTGGGCGACGATCAGCAGTATCTGGCGTTCTTCGAGGCGGCCGACGGCGATGCGTGCAAGGCGGATTACTCGAAGATCGGGATGAACCACGTTGGAATAGTGGTGGAAGATCTCGAAGCCATGAGGCGGAAACTGACGGCTATGTGGGTTAATCCGCACCATTTCGCGGATTATGAGCCTGGGCGGCGATTATACTTCCTTGATCCGAGCGGTTTGGAAGTGGAGCTCGTCGAGTACGACGGGAATCCCAGCGCACTGCGCGCCAAGGCGGCCGGTGGATAGAGAATTGTGCTTCGCCACACGTGAATCTTCGGGTGAATAAAGACCGCTCCCCTACGATAGTGGCTCGGGCAAGGGCGCTGGCATCCGAAGGAAGCGGTGCGGCGCAGCGCTGGGCGGACTACGCGCTTTCGCGGACGTTAGCGTAGGTTTTCGGAGTTCGGCGTGTTTATGTTTCGGCCGGATGGGCGTTTTGCAATCGGCGGCGCTGCGGGTGTGTAGAAAGCGTGTGCTCCGCGCGGGGTGCGTTCGCGTGGGCGGCGTGACGTGATAGTATATGACTCCGCAGGGAGCCAAGGCGCTTACATGCCAAGCTACACGTACAGGGCGGTTACGGAGACTGGTGCATCGACGACCGGGATTCTCACGGCGGAGAACTACCAAGTTGCGCTGCGGATGCTGGACGAGCGCGCTCTGTATCCGATCAAAGTTACGGAGGGCGTTGGTCGGCGCAGTCTTACATTCGGGCGCCGGCGTCGCGTCAAGGTCCACCACCTGACGACTTTCTACAGCCAATTGGCGGACCTATTGAAGGCGGGAGTTCCGATGCTCCGCTCTCTGGACGTGCTTTCCAGGCAGGGTTCACACGGAGCATTAACGTTGTTTGTCAGAGAGCTTCGCGAGGACGTTGCGGGGGGTACGGCGTTGGGGGACGCGATGGGGAAGCATCCTAACGTATTCTCGCCGTTGCATGCTTCGATGGTGCGTGCCGGCGAGCAGGGCGGCTTCCTGGAGGAGGTCCTGGCGCGTATCGCGATTTTTTCGGAGAAGCAGGACGAGCTGCGCAACAAAGTCGTCGGGGCGATGATTTACCCGGCGATACTGGTTCTGGTGGGTTCGCTGGTGTTGTTTCTGGTGATGTTTGCGGTGGTGCCGAAGATACAGCCGTATCTGCGTCCGGAGACCTTCAACCCGATGACGGTAGCGGTATTCTGGATCTGCGCGCAGCTCAAGAGTCACTACGTGTGGCTGATATTGGGTGGGGCGGCGGTAGTGGCGACGCTGGTCATGCTCGTCAACACCGACCGGGGAAGAGTTTTGTTCGAGAAGTTGAAGCTGCGTGCGCCGGTAATGGGGAACATCGTGACGATGGTGGCGATTTGCCGGTTCTGCCGGATTTTGGGGACGATGCTTCACAACGGCGTGCCCATCCTGCAAGCCCTGCGCATCTCTAAGGACTCCGCGGGGAATCAGGTACTTTCGGATGCGATCGAGCAGGCGGCGGACAGCGTGAAAAAGGGGGCGGCATTGTCCGCCCCGCTGGCGGACAGCGGGTTATTCCCGCCGGCGGTAGTGGATATGATCGCGGTCGCGGAGGAGAGCAACAGCCTGGAGACGGTGCTGGTTCAGATCGCCGAGACGAACGAGGCGCGAACCGCGCGGCGTATCGACTTGGCGGTGCGCATTCTGGAGCCGATCCTGCTGGTAATCATGGCGTCGCTGGTGTTTTGTATTCTCTTTGCGATCCTTCTGCCGATCTTGACGATGGGTTCCGCGGTGCAGTTTTAGCATTTGACACGTAGCGTGAGCGAAGATTCGCGCGGCCGGCTGAAGACGGCATACAATTGAGGAGATGAGTAATGGATCGTAAGGGTCGACGGAAAAGGTCAGCGTTCACGTTGATCGAGGTGCTGCTGGTGGCGGGTATCCTTGCGCTATTGGCGGCGTTTGCGATCCCGCGGCTCTTCGGCCAGGCCGAGCAAGCGCGGATCAAGCTCGGCGAAGCGGCGGTGAAGCGCAACGGGCCGATCGCCAAGGCGCTGAGCAGCTTCAAATGGGACATGGGGGCATTCCCCGACAGCGACGAGGGACTTCAAGCCCTGTTTGAGTCAAAGGCCGCCCGCGACGACGAACGGTACAAGGGTCCATACCTGGAGGGAAGCTTTGAAGAGCTGCGCGATCCGTGGGGCAATCCTTACGAGTATCGCTATCCCGGCGAGGTCAACGAGGATTCGTACGACCTGTGGAGCCGCGGGCCGAACGGTGAGGACGACGGGGGCAAAGCGGGTAGCGACGACGTCAAGAACTGGGTGGAGAAGTAGGGTAAGGCGGGAGCGCCTTGCATCCGCCTCCCCACCTTCGGCTGCGGCGAAGTGTGTTTAGGGTCGCGCAGCTCCCCCCTTAGCAAGGGGGGATTGAGGGGGGTGCTCGGTGCCGGCGTGAACCTCCTGCAAACCCTCCTTGGAAAGGAGGGGGCAGGATTGCCCACGCTGAACACGCACGCGGCGAAGCATTGGGCACCCCGCGATTTCATGTCGTGTGCGGCGCAAGTGGTCGGGCGTTCGCGTAGGCGAAACCCTCGCGGCTCGGGTAGTTGGGCTCAGGTATGGGGCTGATGGGCAGCGCACGAACACATCCACGACTGGACCATTTACGACGATCTCGTCCGCGAGCTTCGTTTACCCTCTTGGAGGTTTCGCTCGTCATCGGGATTCTGGTACTCGTCACGATGATGGTCGTGCCGAGTCTGTTCGACGAGTTGAAGCGTGAGGAATTGCCGGGCTCGGGCAGGCAATTGCGATCATTGCTGACTCTGGTTTCGGCAAACGCGGCTTTCGACGGGAAACGCTATAGAGTTCGGTTTCCCGATCCGGAAGATGATGAAACCGACGGGCTCGGGGGGGATCAACAACCCATTGTCGAGCGCGAGGATGACCCGATTTACGATCCGGAGATGTTTAACGCCGTTGCTGCACCGTGGGCGGTGGGGAACACCATCCTGGGAAGCGTCCGCTGCGTGGAAATTCGTCTTGGGCGGCCTACGATCGCGCGCTTGCGCGAGTTTCGAAGCGAAATTGAGGACGCGCTGAAGGATGAATTCGAAGATTTCGACCCGATGCGCCCGCCACTGATCTTTGACCCCGACGGTACAAGTGATTGGGCAACGTTCGTGTTGGCCTTGGGCGCGCCGCCGGGAATCAGTCTGGAGGCGATAGAGGAATACGAGCGAATCGAGGTGATATACGAGGGAGCTACGGGGCTGGCGTGGCTGCAACGCCCGTTCTACGAGGAGGAGTTGGATCTTTTCGAGGAAAACAACTGGCCCGCGGTGCTCAGGCAGGACTTCTTGAATCCCCGGGTGCTTACCGAGGACGACGTGCTCGAGCTGCGCGACATTCCGAGAGAAGAGGTCGAAGCGCCGTCGGAGTCATCTGACGAGGCGCCGGCGACGGAAACCGTCCATCCGTGAGCGCGGAGCTTCGATATGAGCCACAGACTTCGTCGTTCCTATATGCTGTTGGAGACGACCGTGGCGACGGGTCTGCTCGTCGCAGGCCTGGCGGTAATCGGTGCGCAGATTCAGCAAGCCGAGTCTTCCGTCCGGGAGATGGAGCTTCGGCTGCGGGCGTTGATGCTGGCGGAGACCATGCTGGCGGAGCTGGATCTGGGACTCGTGGAGCTCGATTCGGTCGACTTCGTACAGGAAGGCGACTTCGGCCCGAGGTATCCGGACTTCGCCTGGCGGCTTATCACGGAGGAGAGCTCGATTGACGACCTGTACGGGCTGCGCTTGGATGTCTTGTATCTGCGGACGGACGAACCGTACGAGCCGGACACGTTCGACCATGACAGCGCACGCTCGTTGCACACGGTCTACGCGTTGCGGGCGCTGCCGCAGGAACTGGACCTGGGCACGGAGTTCGGGCTCGACGACGAAGCGGTACTAGAGCTGGGGAATCGGCTGGATGTACTGGCGATTTCGGGGCTCAGCGTTGATTCGTTTGATCCGACGCTGCTGGCGTCGTTGAATTTCGAGGATTTCATCGAAGTTCTTCCGCTGATCGCGGACGCGTTCGGCATTGATATTACGCAGCTTCTGGGCCAGCTTCCTCCGGAAGTCGTGCGGTTGCTCGAAGAGGGCGGGTTGTTGGGGGAGGAAGGGGAAGAAGGGGGGGAAGTGGAGCTCAACGAACAGCCTTCCGGGAGCGGGGAGGAATGATTGTCTCGCGCTTCGCCATTCTGCGCCCGCGCGCGCTTACTCTTCTGGAAGTCGCGCTTTCCATGGTACTGCTCGTCTTGCTCACGTCGATGACCTATTGGTTTTATTCGTCGGCGCTGGAGTCGCGCCGGAGCCGCACGGAAGAGGCCCAACGGCTCCGTCTGGTCCGCGTGGTGCTTAACCGCCTGGCGAACGAAATACGCCAGGCGAGTGCGGCGACAATTGACGGCCGGACCGGCGTTCAAGGCGGCCCGGAACGGATATGGTTGACAACGGTGCGCGTTCCGAGCAAGGACCTCGCTCAGCCGTATTCGGTCTGGAGCGGTCCGCCCCCTGCGGAATTCGACATCATCAAGACTGAATACAAAATTGCCAGACACCCTGACATATTGCACGCGGACGGCTACGAGAAGCCGCTGGGTCTGGCACGGGCGGAAATTCGCATCCCCCGGCCGGACAGCGCCGCGACGGGTGAGGCGTTTGAAGACGAGGGCCGGATGTTCGGCTCGGGTGAAGAGGCGGAAGCGTTTCTGGACGCCATGCTAGAGGAGCAACTCTTCGGCGAATGGGACGAGGACGACCCCGACATGGGGGCTGATGTGGAATGGGAGGAGTTGTATGCGCCGGAGTTGCGGTATCTGCGGTTCTGCTACTTTGACGGCAGCACCTGGTGGGATGACTGGGAGATCACAGGCGAGAGCCCGCTGCCTCAGCTCGTGATGTTAACGGTGGGGTTTGAGGAGCACGCTCCGTTCGGCGAGGAGTTCGGCGGCGACGATAACGAGGAATTCTGCAAGTGCATGGGCGAGGATCCGGTGAATTGCCCACGTCTGCCGCGCGATCAGTATTCGATGGTGGTGCGCGTTCCGCCGGCGGATCCGCTGTTCAGATCGCGCATCGGCCGCGAGACGCAGGCGTTCATGAAAGAGTCGGCCGGGGAGGAGTGACATGCGAAGTCCACAACGCGGCGTAATCCTCCCGACCGTGCTTTTTATACTAGTTTTGCTGGGGCTGCTGGTCGCCATATTTGCGTTTCGAGTCAACGCCGACCTGGCCGCGACGCAGGCGGTTACGTACCGGTTTCAGACCAGGCTGGCTGCGGAAGCCGGGGTGGAGCGCGTGAAGCTGATGCTGCGCAGCGGTCGGGACGACGTGGACTTGTGGTACCATAATCCTGAGGAACTGCACCGGATCATCGTGTGGGGGCATGACACGGACCCGGCCGTCTGGGGCACCAATGAAGAGTTCGGCGATGCGGAGATGACGTACCGCTTCAGCATCGTGGCTGACGATCCCAGCGACGCGGAGAAGTTCGTCCGTTTCGGGATTACCGATGAGTCGGCGAAGCTCAACCTCAACGTCGCGACGGAGGACCAGCTTTTCATCCTGGTGGGCGAGGCGGTGCGCGACGACGAAGAGCTCAATGCCGGGGAGATCGTGGATGCGATTCTCGACTGGCGGGACGCAGACGCCGAGCCGCGCGGCGAGGGCGGCGATACGGAGACCGAGTACTACCGCTCGCTCGACAAGCCGTATCTGGTGAAGAACGGCCCGTTCGATACGGTTGAGGAGCTCTTGCTGGTCAAAGGGGTTACGCCGTACGTACTGTACGGCGAGGACTACGACCGCAACGGGCTTCTGAGCGCGAATGAGGACGACGGTGACAAGTCCTTTCCTCCGGACAACGAGGACGGCCTGCTCAACCGCGGGCTGTACCCGTATCTGACGGTGTACTCTTACGAGCAGAACATCAGCAACGACAACCGCCCGCGCATATATTTGTTCGGGGACGAGCCGACCCTGCGCGCACAACTGGCTGAAGAGTTCGAGGGCGAGCCTGAGATAGTGGAATATATGGTGCAGGCCACGCGCGGCGCGCAGGGAGCGGGAGCGGGCGGCCCGAATGACAACACTGGCAACGCGGGTGCGCCCGAGGGCAGCAATAATGACAACGCTGGGGCGGCCGGTGGGAGCGGCAACGAGAAACGGCGCACGCGGCAGCAAGTCAAGCCGGAGGACGAGGATGAGACGGGAGACACGGACCCCAGTACTGAAATCGACGAGGAGGACCAGGAGTCCGGCGAAGAACCCGTCGAAGCGGAGGAGTCCGACGCCGATGACGGCGCGGAGGAGGAGGCCAATGAGCCCGGCGCGGATGAAACGGATGATGAGACGGAAGGTTCACGGCCGATCGTTTCTCCAGCGTCGCTGATGCGCGACCGGTCGGTGGATGGTGAACTCGTGCCCAGCCCGCTGGGATGGCAGCATCTCGCCAAGCTGCTGGACCGCACGACAACGGTGGCGGCTGACAAAGGCCCCATACGGGGCCTTATCAACGTTAGCACGGCGCCGCGCGAAGTCTTGCGCTGCCTCGAAGCTCTGTCGGAAGAGCAGATCGACCGGATCGTCACGACGCGCGTGCTGTTGGGGTCTGCGGAGAAGGCCACGGCCGCCTGGCTGGTGACGGAGGAGATCGTGGACATGGACACGTTCGAGCTGATTGCGCCGAATATCACCGCGCGCGGCCGGCAGTTCACCATCGAGGCGCTGGGCTATGCGGACCACTTCGGCATGGTCTCGCGGATTCAAGTTATCGTGGACATGTTGGGCCCGATAGCGCAGCCGGTCTACTATCGCGACTTGACGGGACTGGGTGGGCATTATCCGATTCGAGAAACGGACCTGGAGACATTTCGTGTCAGGTAAGCGGAGGACACGCAAGATCCTCGCGATCGACTGGGACCTGCGGACGCTGCGCATAGTGCATGCGGTGGTGGCAAAGCGCAGGGTGAGCGTTGAGCGCGTCCTGTCGGTTGCGGTGCCGCCCGGCACCGATGTGCAAGACCCCGTGCAGATGGGGCGACACATACGCCGTGTGCTCGACGAGGAGAGGATCGCGACCAGGCACGCGATGGTGGACATTCCGCGCGACCAGGTCACTCTGAACACGTTGCGGCTGCCTGCGGCGGCGCCCGATGAACTGCCTGGGATGGTCGAGATTCAGATCGCCAAGGAGTTGCCGTTTTCGGTGGCCGATGCCGTGGTGGATTTCGTGGCGGGCGATGCGGAGGAAGGGGCCTCGACCGTTGCGGTGCACGTGGCGGCTGTACGGCGCGAGGTTCTGCGGCAGTACGAGGCGACGTTTGTGGCCGCGGGTCTGCGGTTGGAACGCGTCGGCCTTCGTCCGTTTGCCAACAAGATTGCGATATGCGAGCTGCTGCGCCATGCCATGCCGGACCGGGTCATGTTCATCGACGTCGGCCCGCGACTGACGGAAATAGACGTTCTGGCGCGGTCGGCGCTGGTGTTCTCGCGTGCGGCTTCGGTGCACATACCGGAGGGCGCGGGCGAGGGCCGGCGATTGCGGCTGTTGGGCGCGGACGGCGAGCGCGAGGATGCAGAGGTCCCTGCGGTGTCATTGTCGGGCGATCGAGACCGTCCCGCGCAGGAAGTCGTCGACATGCTGGTTCTGGAGGTGACACGTTCGGTCGAGGCCTACCGGACGGCGGAGCCCGGTGCGACGATCGACCATGTCGTAATCGGCGGCGACCTGGGCGTGGAGGAGCGACTCGGGGAAACGATCCAGAAGCGTCTGGGGATCAGCACGGAGATATACAACCCCTCATCGACGTTCGGCTGGGAACCGGACGAAGGTGCCGGGGCGGCGGCGTTTGCGACGACGTTGGGCTTGATTCTGGGGCAACTCGACGACACGGGCCACCACTTCGATTTTCTGCACCCCAAGAAGGGTGAGTCGGTTTCGCAGCGGCGTATGCGTAAGGCGCCGGTGGCGGCCGCGGCCGCGGTGGTGTGCGTCGCGGCGGCCGGCGTAGTGGTTTGGCAGATTACCAAATCCGAGCGCGAGCGGCTGGCGCAGTTGAAATCCGAGATAAGCGAGATAAAGGAGCGCGCGGCGAACAATGAGAAGTTTCTCAGGCTCGTTGAGGAGGTCCGCGGGTTCGACGCGGGGCACGTCGTGTGGGTGGACGTTTTGCTGGACGCGCTGTCGTCGCTTCCGTCGCACGAGGAGATTGTGCTGACGAACCTGGACATGAACCGCAAGGACGCGCGGCTGGTGCTCAAGACCAACACCAAGTCTCGCGACACGGCGACAAAAGTGGTCGAGGCCTTGAACGAATTCAAGCGCTCCGGGGCGGAGAAGTCGCGCTTCCGGGCGAGCCTCGGTCCGCAGACGGAAAAGTCCAAGGACCGGTATCCCTTCGCGCAGGCCTTGAGAATAGAGATCCTGGACGACGGGATGGATAACGGCGGTGCATGGCGGCGCGCGGGGTGAGTCGGCGTTTTTGTCGGCGCGAACTACGCCCGGCCGGGAACTGGCATGAACAGACGCACGAAAATCATAGCCGCGGTCTTCGCCCTCTGCGTGGCCTACGTGCTCGTAAGCGCGGTGGTGTACCCGGCGTTCATCGAGCCGCTGATGACGATCGACGAGCGCATCGCCGCGCACGAGCGCGAGCGTGCCGCGTTGGAAGAGAAGGAGGCGCGTGTCTTCGAGGCCCGCCTGGAGTATCGGGACTTCCTGGACCGGGTGGGCTCGTTTGACGAGTTGGTCGTGCAGAATGACCTGCGGCAGCGTCTCAACACGCTGATTGAAAAGCACAACCTGGAGTCCGCGAGCACGTCGCCGAGCCGGCCGCAGCAAGACGGCAAGACCGGGATCACGAGCATGGCCGTGAACGCCTCGGCCGTGGGGACGTTGGAGTCGGTAATCAACTTTCTCAAAGATGTTTCCGAGCTTCCCGGGCTGGTACGGATCGGCAACGCATCGATCTATCCGGCGAGCGCCTCGCGCGCCGGCAGGCAGGTGGACCGCGTGAACCTGCGGGTGCCGATCGAAGTGTGGGTGCTGCCGCAGCATCGGATGTTGGGAGAGCGGATAGCGGACGCCGATCTTGCCCAGCCGGAGGTCTTAGTGCGACACGGCGGGCGTGACTATTCCGCGATCTGGAAGGCGGAGCCCTTTACGGAGTTCATACCACTCGATCCGCTCGTGGTGGATGCGGGGCCGGATGTGAAGGTCGAGCAGGGTCGAAGGGTTTCGCTGAACGGCATAGCGAAGGGTGGCGACGGGCAGTACACGTTCGAGTGGTCGCCGACGGACGGGCTGAGCAATCCCTCGATACTGCGGCCCAGCCTCGACACGGCGGAGCCGGGCGGCCGGGTTTATACGCTCACGGTGAAGGACAACAGCGGCAACGTCACCGTCGACCAGGTCGAGGTAGCTATCTCCGAGAAGGTCCTGGCGCCTAGGTCCGTGGAAAAGACGGACGATCCACCCCCACCTCCTCCGCCTCCGCCGGACAAGCGCTGGCAAGACCGCAAGTTCTTGCAGATTCGCATGGCGTTGATGCGACGAGCGGGTGATTCTCGTGTCGACGAAATGATGGTGTACAACACAAAATCAAGAGAGACGTTTTACTATCAGGCAGGTACGGAGTTCGATGGAGGGACGCTGGTTTGCGTGCATCCTCGGGGCGGGGTTGTGCGTAGAGATGATGAGTACTTCGTGTACCCGATCGGGTCGCGCCTTGACCAGGACCTAAAGGCTGAAGAAGCAGAGGATTATCCGGTGCTCCGGAGGTTGGCCCAACAGACACGGGAGATTCAGGACATCAGTTTCGGTCCGGAGGAGCCGCCGCCGAGCGGCGGACAAGTGCCCGTAAACGCGGCGCCCGAGCCGGAAGGGCAGGAGGTAGCGCCCGGCGGTGAAACGGGTTTGGCGCCGGTGCAGGGAGCACCGGCCGAGGGTGCCAAAACGAGGGGCGGAACGGGGCAGTCCGGTCAACCTGCGAACGCAGCGCCGGCGGAGTCGAACACCCTCGAGACGCAAAAGGCCGAATCGATGCGGCCCGGACCGTCCACACCGAACATCAGCGATAACACGACTAGTCGAAGAGGAAGTGATACGAGGAAGACCAGGAACTGATGAATTGCTTCCAGAGCTTCATGGTTTTGAGTTTTGCGCGTCTGACGCGGGAGATAAGCGCATGAAGACACTTAAGGGCCGAGCGCGCGTCGGCGTAGAGAGGGTTGCGTTGCTGCTCATAGCGGTTACGGCAATCGCGATTCACGCGCCCGACGCGGGCGCGGGTAGCGGCGGTGTGGCAGGCTCGGCGGGTGGTCGGGCACCGGGTCAGACGGATCCGAAGTCGTCGGAAAGCAAGAATCCGGAGAAGAGTCCGCGCGAGTCGCTGCAAGAACTGCGGAAGCGTGCGCTGCGTGAGAAGGCACAACCCGAGCCGGGCAAGCCGCAGGTCAGGCAGGCGCTGGAGGAACCGCCGGAGGATGACTCGAAGGATGCGGCCGGGGCCGGCGATGATCCGGAACAGGATCCTGCCGCGCGGAGGGGAGCCAGGAGGCGGCAGCCTACTCGGCGCCCGCCGGCAACTGCCCGCACCGACGCGAACACCGAGGCAGCACCGTCGGGCAGCGGGCCGGTGGCGACGCCGCCCGTGGAGCAGGCCGACACTGAGGGGCGGACGCCAATAAACATTCCCCCGACCGTGGAGCCCGTGCCGCCTGAAGAGCGTATGTACTCGTTCAGCATCAAGGACGGCACTTACGAGCAGCTTATCGCGGGCGTGGCACGGCAGACGGGGCTTGGTGTCATCGGGGACGCCCCTGCGGAGGGGAAAGTCACGTTCATCACCGACGAGGAGCTCAGTTTTGACGAACTGCTGGCGCGCGTGCGCATGCTTCTGTTCAAGTATAAGCCTCATGAGCCGTATTGGCTCCTGCGCGAGGCGACGCATCTCGAAGTAATCAGAGTCAACGACATCTACCGCATCATGCCGCAGGACCGGATGTTTCGCAGCGTGGCCGAGTTTCGCGCGGCGAACCTGCCGGAACACGAGTTGGCCCTGGTAAAACTGACGCCGGACGCGGGCTCGGTGGCGGACATGTCCGTGATCAGGGACTTCATGCCGGACTACGTTCGGGTGACTCCGCTGGAGGACGAGAACACGCTCATCATTTTCGGGCTGGTCAGCGACATAGAGAAGTATTTCTGGCTCAAGGACTTTTTCGTAACGGGTGCGAACAGCGACCCGAGAACTATAGAGACGATTCCGGTCGACTTCATCACGCCGACGGAAGCGGTGCAGATGCTCGGCGAGTTGATGCAGCTTGACGGAAGTCAGCGCCCCGCGACCCGAGCGATTACGCGCGGCGCGGCGCGCGACCCCAGCCCTCTGGCGAGCTTACCCGCGCCGGAAGTGAAAATACTCGCGTCAGACGCGCAGGGCGTGATTATCGTACGGGCCATGCGTGACAAAATCGAAGAGATCAAGCTCCTGCTGCCCTTCCTGGATGTGGAATCTGACGTGGCTTACAACCCGGTGGTGATCAACGTCAAGCACGCCGACCCCGCTGATCTCGTCGCGGCGATACAGCAGGTTCTCGGGGCCACTTCGGCGGCGTCGGCAATTCCCGGCGCCCGGGCGCCGGCGCCGCGGCGGCGCAGGACGTCGCGGCCAGTGTCGAGGGCCGGCCAGAAGAGCGTTTCCGTAGTGACGGCGGACGACGTGAAGCTCTTTTCTCACCCCACGCAAAGCGCCATTGTCGTGATAGCCAACGATGATGGTGTCGCGAAGATCCGCGAGTACGTGGACTTGTTCGACGTGGCCGAGGACATCGTAGAGCGGGCGCGCATAGAGCTGCAATTCGTCAGCGCGAGCGAAATAGTTTCGACGCTTCAGGAGTTGATGGGTGTGGCCCAGCCTTCCCGGGCGGCCGCGGACGCGAGCGCGCCGCAGATCGTCGCGGATCCGTCCGAGCGCGTGATCTGGTTTACGGGCCGCACGGCCGACCTGGGCACGCTCCGTGAGATCGTGGCGGTGATGGACAGCGCGGAGGACGCGGTTTCACTACACATCATTCGGCTGGTTAATCAAACCCCATCGTTCGTCGCGAGCATTCTCCAGGACATGATCGCGATGGGCGGAACGAGCGGCGGCGGCAGCGCGCCCAAATCGCGCCCGGCGATCCGCCGCGGAAGACGAAGGACCGCGACTCCAGCGCGTGGTGTGGGGCAGGCCGGCGCCGGGTCATCTTCGGTCAAAATCACTCCCGACGACGCCCAGGGCCGGCTCTTCGTCCTGTGCACCGACGCGGAATGGGAGGAATACAAGCCTATAATCGAAGAGCTCGACCGCGTGAAGGCCGGACAGGAGTTTCACAGGCTCGCGGTACAGAACATCGCGCCCGAGGCGGCGATAGCCAAGGTCTCGGCGCTTTTTGGAGGGGGTGATCCGAGGGCTGCCCGCGCCGGAGGCGGGATGCGTTTCGAGGCCGCCACCGGGGCGATCCTGGTGATGGGGGCCACCGAGGCGGAGATCGAGACGATCAACGAGCTGCTCAAACAGTTCGACACGTCGGTCGACATTGAGCAGCGCACGTTCGTGATCCGGTACGCAGACCCCGCGGAAGTGGCGGAAACGGTGCGCGCGCTCGTAGGCGGTTCGGCCGGGGGAGGCGCACCCACGGCCACGGTGCGGCCGAGGGGCAGACGCGGGCGGGCGCCACGGGCGGCCGGTCCGGTCGGAGACGGCGACCTGAACATTGTTGTGCTCGGCGACAAGCTGGTAGTACAGGCTCCTCCCGATCTTATGGAGGAAGTCGCGGCGCTCATCGAGGAGTTCGACGTATCACAGCGGGATTCGCAGATACGCGTTTACGACGACTTTGCGGCGGGCACGAACATCGAAGCGATCGCCGAAACACTGGCGGGGGCGTTCAAGGAACCGCGGAGAGCCCCTCGTGGAAAGCCGCAGGCGCCCGCGGTTGCGCCCGAGTTCATTCCCCAGCCCGGAGCGGGAAGGCTGGTGGTGTTGGCCCCACCGACGCTCTTTGCGGAAATCGAGGAGTTGCTCGAGGTGCTTCGCGTGGAGCGCTCGGCCGACCCGCTGTTGACGGCGTTCATCGACATCATGTTTGCCGACCCCGCGGAAGTCGTGGAGCAGATCACTCCCCTGCTGGCCTTGGCCGTTGAGCGATTCAAGAGCGAAGGTAGTCTGAGCGGACCGCTGGACGAAGTGAGTCTACCGGCCGCGGGACAACAAGTCGCCAGAAGGCGCGCGCAAGCGGCGGCCCCTGGTTTGGGTGCGTCCGCCGACTTGCCGTTTCACTTGAGTGCCGACGACCGCAACAGCCGCATTATTATTGCCGCTCCCGAGATAGTGATAGAAGAGGCCCGCAGGCTGGTAACCGAGTTCGATCTGCCGGCGGCTGAAAGCGATGTCGACGTGCGCGTGGTCAACGTAGAGCATGCCGCTCCGGCCCAGCTAATCGAGACCGTCGAGCCGCTCTTGACGCTCAAAGTCGACCAACTGCTCCGCAACGGCAAGCTCAGGCTCCCGCGCTCCAATCCGTCTGCGGTCCCGACGCCACCTAGGCAGGCGCGGAGGCCACGGGGGCCGGCACAAGGCGACGATGCGGTGGGATATCATCTGGCGCCGTTGGGACAGGACGATGCCATAGTAGTATCGGGGCCGACGCTGGTCGTCGATGAGGCCGTCGCTCTCATCGCGCAGTTCGACAACCCGCGCGCCATGGGTGATTCCGTCGAAGTGGTGTTCGTAGACGTCGAACATGCCGACCCGGCGTCGCTCATTGAGGAGGTCACGCCGCTTCTGGACATGCGTCTGCGGCAGATGCTGGCCACCGAGGAACTGGAATCGCCGATGCCGGTGCCGGTGGGAGCGGACATGCCTCGGCAGATGCGTGCGGCGCGCGGCCGAGGAACCAGCAAGCAGTACGAACTCGTGGCCGATCTGCGCAACAACCGGGTTGCCGTTGCGGCGGTCCAGCAAGTGATCGACGAGGCGGTCAAACTCATCACGCAGTTCGATCTCGCGTACGACGACGCCATCGATTTTCGGACCATTGCGCTCAAGAATTCGGATCCTGCGGCGATGGTCACGGCAATCCAACAGTTGCTAGGCGCCCGCCCGCGCATCCCCCGCATACGGGGCAGGCCGGTGACGCCGGCGCAGCCGACTTCCCCTGACACCGGCGGCGGTTTTACGATTGTCGAGTCGCCGGGCGGTGGGGCCGTTGTTCTGCAAGGCCCCAAGGACATGGTTGCCCAGGCCGCGGAGTGGGTCGCGGTGCTCGACGAGGAGTCCGCGGGCGGCCGCGTCATCAAGACTTACGAGATCCACCGGGCCGACCTGAGTCAGTTGGTCGACCTTATCATGGCGGACGTGGGAACAACGCCGGAGCCCGGCGCCCCGCGCATGCCGGCGCGCCGGGCGCCGAAGGGGATGGAAAAGGACTTCAAGGATGATGATGACGACTTCGAGGTCGTCAAGACGCGGACGGGGCCGGACATCTACATCCAGGCGGACTTGATCGACAACACGTTGATCGTGTCGGCCAGCCGGGCGAAGATCGCGCGGATAGACGAAATCGTCGCGCAGGTGGACGCGGAAGACAGCGCAATCATTCCGGAGAAGAAGGACGTTCCGACGTTTACGTACCAGCTTCTCTATGCGGATGCGTTTGACGCGATGTACGACCTGGAGGGGCTGCTGGGCGTCAAGTGGAAGCCGAGCAACGATCTGCCCAAAGTCGACTATTGGGCTCCCGGGAACCTCCTGGTCATCAAGTATCCTCACGAAGACCGCTTTCCGGAGATAGAGGAGCTTATTGCCAAGTTCATCGACAAGCCCTCGTTCGAGGGTTCGAAGAAGGTGGCCGTGGCGCCTCCGGCCGGCGTGAGCCCGAGCCAGATGCTCCAGTGGTTCCAGACCAACCACCCGGAGATCGAGTTCGAGATCATAGATACCGAGCGGACGGAGGACGAAACCTGGGTCGAGCAGGTGCAGCCGTTGCGTGCCGCCGAGGGCAATCCTTGCGTTTTGCCGGCGTCGTTCGGCCGCCTCGCGGGCACGGTGCTGGCGTCCGCGGCCCGGCAGGTGGATCCGCAAGTTGAAGAGGAGCCGCCGCCGAACGGGGATCAGGGTACGGTGGATGCGCTGCCACCGGAGGAGGAACAGCCGTATGAGCAGGTGGACGAGGATGCGGGCCTTTACGATGAGCCGCCTCCAACCGCGGACGACATGCTTCGCGACGTGGCGCGCTCTTTGCCGAAAGAAGACGACGACCGAGACGGAGGAGATGATGAGGAGAAGAAGCAGCGCAAGGGCGTGGACAAGTCTCGTCCTCCCAAGAAGCTAAAGGCATATCTGGACCCTGAGCGTGGGGTCATTTACATGGAGGGTGCCGCGAGCGTTCTGGAGGACATTCCGGACTGGATAGATGAACTCAAGAAGGCGACCGAAGACCTTCCCGAGCCGCCCCCTGACATCCGCATCTTTCGCGTCCGCTACATCGACGTTTACGACGCGGCGGACATTCTCGACGAGATGTTCAACGCCACGCGGCAGCAGCGTCAGGCGGCGCAGCGCGCCGACCAGATGGCCCGCCAGCAGCAGCTTCAGGCGCAGCGGCAGCAGCTTCGGCAGCAGCAGCAGCAACAGGCGCGGAGTCAGGCCGCGGGCGTGGCGCAGGACCGCGCCGAACAGGCCCGCCAGCTTCAGCAGCAGGCCAACGTTGTGCAGTTGCCTCCGCAGTCCATTCGTATCGAGCCGAATCCCAGAGACCGTACGCTCATCATCAGGGCGGAGAAGACGCAGTTTGCTGCGGTAACCAAACTGCTCGCCACCATCGATCAGCCCAAACCGATCGAGAGCGTTCATCGGATTTACCCGCTTGAAAAACTCAACGCCGGCGAGGTGGAGGAACTCCTGCGCGACTGGCTGGGGCTGGACCAGGTAAGGTCCGCCCGTACGGAGCAGGCCGCCGCCCAGGCCCAGCGCGCCCGGGGCAGGGCCCCAACACAGGCACCCAGCCGACAGGTCGAATCGGCCGGCGGGCTTCCCACGGACATCATGGAAAAGATGACGGCGGGCGGCGAACTGGGCGTGAATCCGCGCGACATCAAGCTCTCGAGCAACGAGGAGACGAACACGATCCTCGTCATGGCGCCCACCGCGGCGCTCGACTACATCGGCAGGCTCATCGACGAGCTCGAAAGCCGGGACGTGCCCGAGCGCGTCTGGAAGGACTACGAGCTTAAGTTCGCGGACGTGGAACAGGTCGAGGAGTATCTGACCAGCCGCTTCGTGGAAGAGGAGGCCGAGGCACCCGTACACGGGAAGAGACGTGCAAGCCGCCGTCCCGCTCCCACCAAGCCGCCGATCGATGCCCCGACGTTCGTTGCGTATCCGCGGCTCAAGCTGCTCTCGGTGCAGGCCACCGCAGAGACGCTCAAGGAGATTGATGATCTGATTGAGACTCTGGACATCGATACCGCGGACCTGCGCTTCGAGTCGGTCGAGCTGCGGCACGCGGACGCGGCGGTCGTGGCGGAGTTTCTTACGACCATGTTCGGCGCAGGCGAGGCCCCGCGCCGGGGCCGGCCGGGGGTGAGGGGCGCTCCGCCTCCGTCGGAGGACATCGGGCCGAAGTTCGTGGGTGAGGAAGGGGGAACGATTCTGTATTTCCGCGCTCCGGCGCGGCTTCACGAGCGGATACTCAAGGTGGTGGAAGAGCTCGAAGGGCAGTACGCACACCGGGACAAACCGCGCGTGATCAAACTCGAACATGCCCGGGCCAGCGACGTGGCCGAAGCCGTCGAGGCGGCTTACGGGGGCGGCGGGGCCAAGCCGCGGGGGCGGCGCGGCGCGGCGGCCCAGCCGGCGGCTCCAACGGGACGCTTCTCGATTGCGGCCGATGACGCCACCAAGCAGCTCTTCGTGATTGCAAACGACGACCTCTTTGCCGACATCGTGTCGCTGGCGAAGTCGCTGGACGTGGTGCGCTCGCTCGACGTGCAGTTCAAGATATACCCGCTGGAGTATGCCGACGCGCGCAAAGTCTACACCACCCTGGACAAGCTCATATCGGATTACATCCGCCGGCTGCCGCGCGAGGCGGCGACGATGGAGCCGTTCAGCGTCGAGGTCGACGACAAGGCCAACGCTCTTATCGTGCTCGGCGGGCCGGTGGTGTTCGGATTCGTCGAGGAGGCGCTTACGTCGGTGGACATCCCCGCGAACGCCAAGAGCCCGCCGAGTGTGCTCATGGTCCCTCTCAAGAACGCCAGCGCCGACGAAGTCGCCCAGAACATCCGGCAGCTATGGGCGCAAAAGGACCAGAAGTCCACCCAGACGCCGCCGGTGGCGGAGGCCAACCGGGCGCTGAACATTCTGATAGTCCGCGGCACTAAGGATCAGATCGACGAGATCAAGAAAGAGCTAATCGATCCGCTGGAGGAACAGCAGGCCCAGGCGCTTACGAGTGCGACAATTCCGGTGGTTAACCTCCGCGTGGAGAACGTGGCCGAGACGCTGGCCAAGGTGTTCGAGGATCGCGAGGAGGCGCGGAAGAGCGGCGCCGGCCGGGACGCCCGGCAGGCGCCCGCGCACGAAACGACGGTGGTGATCACGCCGGACGTACACACCAACCAGCTCATCGTGCAGGCGAGCGAGGAGAACATGACGTTCATCAGGGAACGCCTGGCTGAGATCGACACGGAGCAGGTTGCGGCAGCGACGAAGCCCGTCACCAAGGTCTACCCGATCCGCAACGCCGACCCCAACGCGGTCGTAAACATCATCAAGGAATGGAATCAACAGCGGCCGCAGCAGCGCGGCGCGCGCGGCGCCGCGGGCGGCGGGGCCGGCTCGCCTCACGACGTAGTACTCGCGGTGGCCGAGCCGCTCACCAGGACCGTAGTGGTGACGGCCAGCCCCACGAACCACGAGCAGATCGGCAACATGCTCGGCGATCTGGACGACGACGAGAAGATCCAGCACCAGAAGAGCCACGTTGTTCGGATTGAGAATGCGGATGCTTCGGCGGTGGCGACGACGTTGACCGACATTTTCATAAAGTCGCAGCCTCGGCAGCAGGGGGGGCAGGCGGCGCCGATTTCGATCGCGGCGTTGCAGGGCTCGAACTCTCTGCTCATCAAGTGTGGCGATGAAGACTTCGCCGAGATAGCGACCGTCGTCGAACAGCTCGACAGCGAGCGTATGAAGGGCGAGGAGGTTCGGGTTGTAGAATTGCTCTACGGTGATGCCACGGAGGTCCACGAGGCCCTGAAGGAATACCTGCGCAAGCCGGGAAGTCAGGCCGGCCGGGGGCCGACTGACCTGGTGGGCGACGTCCGCGTCAGCGTCCTGGCGCAGGGCAACGCCATCGTCGTGAGCGGGGAGAAGGAGAAGGTCGAGTCGATCGCGACGGTCATCGGCGAGCTGGACACCGGCGCGAAAGGGAACGTCCCCAAGATCATGGTGCTGGCGCATGCCAAGGTTGGCCAGGTGCTCAGCAGCCTCCGGGAAATGTTCGTCGAGCAGCAGCGGGGCGGAGCGCGCAGCGTGCCTCCGCCGGTGATCGTGGGGAACGACGTCCTGAACGCGCTGGTCATCCGGGCGGCGCCGACGGATCTGACGGCGATCGAGACGGTCGTCGCGAGGCTCGACATTCCCGAGGCCGCGGACAAGGACAACTTCCGGCTGATAAAGGTCGCTCCGGGGTTGAACGTGCTCGATCTGGCGGACGCGGTTCAGACCAGCGTCAACGAGGGGGCGGCGAAGCAGGCGCCGGAAGGGCGCGAGCCGCCGAGCATCACGATTACGCCGTACAAGCGGACGCAGCAGGTCATCGTGGCGGGGTCGCCGAACCTGTTCGACGACGCCGAGAAGCTGATCCGGGCGATGGAGGAGACCAGCGGCACGAGCGGGATCGGGATCAGGATTATTACGCTCGGCAATCTGCCGGCCGACGAGGTGCTGCGCGTGATCGACCAGTTGAAGGGCGAGTCGGCGGCGTCCGGGCGCTCGAGGGGCAGCGCGGGAAGTGGAAGAAGGACGACGCCGAGCACGCGGCGGCCGAGCACGACTCCGCGTCGGGCGCCGACGAGAACGCGGAGGCCATAGAGGATGGAGGCGCTGCGCGCAGGGAGCGATGCGCTGCGTGTGATGCGCCCGGAATGACCGGTGGGTGGAAGGCCCCGGGAAGGGGCGTCGGTCCCGGAGCGGATCGAAGGATGAGGCTGGGATAATGCGGATTGAGCGGCCGAGACCGATTAAGCGGTTTTGTGAAGTTGTATCGGAGCGACGGCTTCGAGGTACTCTGACATGTTTGCTCTTGTCGGCCGGGGCCGCGTTGGGGCAGACGGATGCCGGTTCCTCATCCGGCCGAGCGGATGAACCGCCGCAGGAACCACGGGGCGCCGCGGCGCAAAAAGGGCCGGGCGAAGCGGCCCCGCCCGGTCTATTGGCGGGAATCGACACGTCGAACCTCAATCTTTCCGGCGCGGATCTGGACGTGGAGATGGTCGGTGAGCAGCTCATCCTGCGCGGCAACGAGGACGACCTGGACCTGCTTGAAGCGCTGATCGCGGTGCTGGAGGAGACCACCGAGCAGAAGGATCTGCGCGTCGTTTCGGTAACGGAAAAGGACGGCAGGGAGATTGCCACCAGCGTCCAGGAAGCCGTTCGCGAGGTTTTCTATGAGCCCAATCAAAGGCCCGAGCATGAGGTAACGGTAACGGCGCTCTCTTCGACGGTGCTGCTGGTAAGCGCTCTTCCCGATCAGATCGACTGGGTTGTAGACCTGATCAAAAAGCTGGACGAGGTCGCCGAGGACCTGCCCGATCTCAAGCAATTGGTCTTCCCGATCATACACCGCAAGGCCAGCGACGTGGCCGAGCAGCTCAAGGAGATCATCGGCAAGATGCGCGAAAAGCAGGGGGCGACGGGCGCCCAGACCGAGCTTCAGATAATTGCCAACAACGCCAACAACAGCATCATGGTCCTCGCGGAGGAGAAGGAGCGCGACAAGATACAGCGGCTGCTCAACGAACTCGACGTCGAGCCCGTCGCCGGCTGGGGCGAGGTGAAATTGACGTTGTTTCCGCTGCTCCACTCCAAGGCGGATGAACTGGCCAAGGTGATAAACGACCTTCTCAAATCTCAAGAGGCGGCCAAGGACGTCGAGGAGGTTATCTACCGCCTGAGCATCAGCAAGGCGACGCCCGACGGTGAGTTCATCGAGCTGCCGCCGATCGACCTGCAAAAGCCGATGCGGATTCTCCCGGACGCGGGGACCAACAGCCTGATCGTGGCGACCGTGGAGGAGAACGTCGGGCCGATGGGAGAGCTCATACGGCTTATGGACGGGTTGGCTCTCGCGGAAGACGTGAGCGTACGGCTCTTTCCGCTGCGCTTCGCGGACGCCCAGTCCGTAGGCGAAATGCTCACCAAGATGTTCGACCAGGGCAAGAAGCTGACGGAGGATCCCGACGGCAGCGGCCAGAACGCGGTGCCGGAGGGCTCCTACGGGAAGGCGCTCGTATACAACGTAAACGTCACGACGGACGTCCGCACCAACACGGTCATCGTGGCCGGCCGGCCGGAGCAACTGTCGCTTACCGAAATGGTCGTGGCGGAACTGGACCGGCCCACTTCGGCGCTCAAGTTTCCGGTCCAACTGCTAGCGCTCAAGCACACCGACGTTGCGCAAGTGGCGAAGATATTGACCGACTTGTTTGAGCAGCGCTTCGAAGCGGCGCAGGCCTCAGACGCCTCGCGTGTGGCCCTGGAGCGCGAGCGGGTCTTCCTGACGGTCGATCTGCGCAGCAATTCGCTGATTATCTCCGCCTCCGAAGAAAATTACCTCGAAGCGCTGACCATCTCTACCCAGCTCGACACGCGCCCGCCGAAGCCGTTCGACCAGATTCGCATTGTCCGCTGCGCGCGCCTCTCCGCCCAAGACATGAAAGAGAAGATCGAGGAGCTTTGGAAGCGCAAGGGCGACCTTCGCCGGGAAGGGGAGCTACTGGAAGACCTGCCCATCGTCGTGGCCGACTCGCGCAGCAACGCCCTGGTGATTGCGTCCAATCTCGAAGACTACGAGGAGATTCAGCGCCTGGTGCGCACGCTCGAATCGCAGCCGATGATGGATGACAGTGCGGTGTTCCACGTGAAGTACGCCGACGCTACGGTCCTCGCGGGTATGCTCGAGGAGTTGCTCAAGGGGATCGAGGGAGCGTCGGAGGGTTTCAAGGCCCCCACGGTTCTCCCGGACAAACGCGGGAATTCACTAATCGTCGCCGGGACCCAGGATGCGCTGGACCGCGTGGAGTCGCTGGTTGCGCGTCTCGACGTCGAGGGAGGCACCGCGACGGCCGCGTTCGAGGTCTATCCGTTGGCGCACGCCTCCGCCGGCGCGCTCGCCAAGCGCATGCAGGAGATGTTCGACCAGCGCCAAGAAGGAGAAGAGGTCAAGCGCACGCCGATCATTATCCTGGCGGAGGAGTCGTCTAACAGTCTGCTGTGCAGTGCCTCGCGCGACAACCAGGGGGAGATAGCGGAGCTTGTGGAGCTGCTCGACCGGCCTTCGAGCATCGCCCGGCAGTTCGAGATCTTTCCGTTGAAGTTGGCGCGGGCGGCCGCGATCGCGGAGAAGCTGGAGAGCATATTCGCCTCGCAGGGCGATGCCGGAGGCGGACGTACGGACGCGATCGCGACTCAGGCCGACGAACGCACCAACTCGATCATCGTCTGGGCGTCTCCTTCGCAGATGCAGAACATTGCGGACATCATTGCACGTCTGGATACTTCGGCACCGGTCGTCGAGATGATGGTCAAAGTGATTCAGCTCAAGCAGGCCCTCGCCGAGGACTTCGCTACGTTACTTACCGAGACGGTAATCGGAGAGGGCGCCGGCGGCGACGACGAAAAGGCCGTGATAATGTCGTTTCCCGAGCGGCAGCCGGACGGATCGACGGCCGTCCGCAAGCTGCTTCGCCAGGACATCCGCGTTCAGCCCGACCCGCGGACTAACTCGCTGATGGTCATGGCCCCGACCGACAGCATGGCCATGCTGGAGGCGATGATCCGCGACTTTGACCGTATCAAGCCGATTCGCTCGGAGCTGCGCCTTTTTCCGCTGATCAACAGCGACTCTCAGTCCATGGTCGACCAGCTCACGGAACTGTTTTCCAAGGAGGGTGCCGAGGGCGAGACGCGGAGCCAGTTGGTCTTCGGCGGCGGTCTGGATGACCTGGAGTTTGCGAGCGTCGGCCAGGAGCTGCGCTTCACGGCCGACCCGCGCACTAACACGTTGATCGCCGCCGGCGCAGAGGTCGACCTGCGGATGGTCGAGGAGTACGTCCGCTATCTGGACTCGCAGGAGGCGGAAGACCGTGTAGTAAGCGTCTATCACACCAAGTACCTGGACGGTGACGAGATCGCCTCCGCGATTTCCGGGTTCAATCAGCAGGAGCAGGACGTTCTCGGAGCCATCGACGACGAAGAGGCCCAGGCACGGCGGATAGAGCGGCAGATATCGGTCGAGAGCGTCGGGAAGGAAGAGCAGGGAAGCAGCAGCGTCATCGTCGGAACGAGCCGACAGGTCTACGACCGGACCATGCACATGATAGAGCAGTTGGACCGACCCGAACCTCAGGTCATGATTTCCGTGATAATCGCGGCGGTTACGTTGACGGACGGGCTCGAGTTGGGGATTGAGATCGCCGGGCAGGACCTGCTCTTTTCGGAAAAGGCGACTCTTGGCTCCAACGGGACAATTCAGGGTGCGGATTTTGACTTCGTCGCAGGGACGGACCTCGGTGCCGCGGGACTCGGCTTGGGTGGGTTCAACTTCACGATTACGGGCGAGGACTTCAGCTTCCTGCTGCACGCCCTTCAACAAAACAGCCGGGCGGAGGTGTTGTCCAGGCCCGTTCTGATGGTTCGCAACGGCGAGGAAGGGAAGATCACCGTCGCGGACCAGGTGCCGATTGTGGAGTCTTCGCGGCTCAGCGACACCGGCCAGACGCAATCCACGATAGGCCGGGAGGACGTAGGTATTGTTCTGACCGCTACGCCGCAGATAAGCCCGGACGGTTACGTCACCATCGCCGTCAAGCAGGAGATTTCGAACATTTCCGGTGAGAACGTCCAGCTTACGGAAGGGGTTTCGTCCCCGATTTTTCAGACTCGTGAGGTAGACACCAATGTTACCGTCCGTGATGGGGAGACCGTGGTCATCGGCGGTCTGATTCAAGTGCGCACCTCCGAGGGTGAAAACAAGGTGCCGATCCTGGGGGACCTGCCGTTGATAGGGGCACTCTTCCGGACGACGAGCGTGAACAAGAACCGCACGGAACTTCTGGTGGCGATGACCGTCGACGTCATGCGTACGGACGAGGACGTTCATGCGACTTCCGTGAAAAAGCGCGACGACCACGAAGAGTTGGACTTTACGAACCCCTTGTTCGAGCGGCTGCGCATCTTGCCCGAGGGCAACGCCCTAGGACCGGCTGACGGTCCGCCGTCGCCCGCGCCGCGGGCCCCTTCCGCGCCTCCGACGGACACCGCGGGACCGGACGTTTACGGCCCGACTCCGAAGACCTACGGGCCCAAGGTCGTTCCCGCGCCGGGCTCAGCGACGGCGTCGGCGTCAACATACGGGCCTCGGCTGGCAAAGCACGGATCTGAAAACACGGAGTAGCGCAACGAGCCGCGCGGTCCAATGAAGACTTCGACGCGGCCATTCGAGAATAGCATGTTGCCCGTTACGATGAATCAGCCCCAATCGGTTCGCATTGCCGCTCTTCTAGTCGTGGCGCTCGCGCTTCCAGGGTGCCGAACGGCGCACGACCGGCGCCCCGGCATGAACAGCCGGCCGCGCGACGCAGACCGCATACGCCGCGTCGTTTGCGTATACGACCAAAGGCCCTGGATGAGCCTGGACCAGGATGGTGACCGCGACCCCGAGGGTCTGCGCTTCAGGGCGTTTCTCGATCCCGGCACGGGGCGCGGCGTGCTGAGCGAAGGCACGTTTCACATTTCCATGTATACGATCAAGAGGCTATCGGGCGGCAAGGTCGAACGACACCTGGCTAGCGACTGGATCTATCCGACCAGCGAAGTACACACGATCGCAAAGCCGGGGATGCTGGGCGAAGGCTACTTCCTGCATCTGTATTGGGCGAGCAAGGAGACGGCCGGAAAGGAGATCGAGCTTGTCGTCGAGTTCGAGGATCCCTGGGGCGCCAAAACCCGCTCGGGGACCAAACGCCTGCGCGTGCCCAAGTACGCCGCGTGACCGCGCCGTCGTTTCGGACGGCGTGACTCTGGCGAAAGCCGGGGCGCTGCTCGCCGCGATTCTCGTCGTCTCAGTCGCGGCCTGCGACAAGTCCCACGATTCGCGCGTAGACTCGGAAAAGGCGGGCGGACCTGCCGGGCGAAAAGCCGAGGCGCCCGCCGCGCAGCCGCCAACGCCCGTCGACACGGTCCGCATGGTCCATGCGCATCGTCTGGCCGGGCAGACGGGGCTGCTTCAAGAGTATCTCTTGCCCGCGCAACGGCCGCACGTCGTCGAGTTCATTCAGGCGATCGACCGTCTCGTCGCGGCCGATCGCGTGCTCAAAGCCGCCGTAACCAGGCATTTCGGTCCGCTCTCGACCGAGGCCTTCGATCGCTCGCGTGCGGCCAACGCGGCCGGCATCTTCTCGCGCGATGTGGACGTGCTCGACGAGCGAATCGACGGCGACACCGCGGAGGTGACCGTGCAGATAGAGGACCGCATCCCGCTGGAAGTCGTTGCGCTCGTCCGCCGTGACGGCCGTTGGCTGATCAAGACCGATCCGCCCGTCGAAGGTCTCGCCGCCGAGATCGTCCGCCTCGCGCAGACGCTCACCGACGTCGCCCGCATGCTCGACAAGAAACCCATGACTCTCGCCGAATTGAAGAAAGAGTTGAGTCTTCGCGAGGCTTCCGTCGGCCGGCGAATCACAGCGCTCACGAAGAACCCCTGAACCATCGGAAAGGGCCGATTGAAAAACCAGCGTAGTGAGTGGGCAGCATCCGCGCACTTCAACTTGAGATCATGGTCCATGTTCGTATAACATGGCAGGCCGGACGATTGGATTGGCTCGGGTTATGCCGGCGAGATCATCGATCAAAGGGCATCGCGGGAGTGGATTTCAAACGGACAGTTTACGTATCCGGCGGGTTGCTCAGCGTGGGGCTGGGCACGGCCGGCTTGTTTCTGCCATTGTTGCCGACGACGCCGTTGCTCCTGCTGGCCGCGTTTCTATTCGCCCGCAGCAGCGAGCGCTGGCACCGTTGGCTGCTGACGCACAAACGGCTCGGCCCATACATCCATGCGTTTCGCGGCCGGGCGCGCCTCACGCGGCAGCAGAAGTTCCAGATGTGCGTTTCGTTCACCGTGCTGTTCGGAATCAGCATCTATCTGGTGCCGATCCTCGCCGTGCGGTTAGCTCTCGCGGCGTGGTGCGCCTTCTGGATCGTCTTCATCTACCGTATTAAGTCCGCGTCTGGGCCGCCGGACAACGAAGTAGGAACGCCGCAGCTCGAAGCACCCGCGGAATGACGCCGCCGCGTGCTCGGCCCGCGTTTCTGTGTGATAGGCACGGATTACGACGTGCCTTCGCCGACGAGGCCGAAGGTCCGATGCGAGCGCGCTGAGCCCGAGTCTCCCGCCGATTGCCCGCGATGTCCGCGGCGAATACCATGAATATCGTTTTGACGCACAGGGACGGAGAATTGCGTGTTCAAGTTAGTCGGATTAGATCACGTGGCCCTGTCGGTCCGCGACGTGGAGCGCTCGGCCGCCTGGTACATGGACGTCCTCGGCCTTGAGCGGGCCTACGAGGAGGAGTTCGGCGACGTTCCGGCGTTTGTGGGGACGGGTGACACCTGGCTGGCACTATTTCCCGTGGGGGCGTCCGAGCCCCAGCCCCAACCCGGCGGTGACACGCTGTCGATGCTTCACGTAGCTTTCAGGGCTTCGCGCGCCGACTTCGACCAGGCCCGCCTCGATTTGAGAAAGCGCCGCATCCCCTTTGAGTTCGAGGACCACGAGGTCTCCCACTCGATCTACTTTCGCGATCCGGACGGCCACGAGCTCGAGATCACCACTTACGAATTCTGACCGCCGCCCGGCACGTCTTCGCCGCTAGTGCAGTTTCTCACGCTGTTTGCATCTTATCCGAGCCGCGACCGTCTGCCTGTGCGTGCCCGCACGCAGATAGGTGAGGGAGCGAATGTGGCATCGGCTTTTCCGAGCCGCGACCGTAAGGGAGCGAACGCGGCTCGGCTTTTCCGAGCCGCGACCGTAAGGGAGCGAACGCGGCTCGGCGTTGGCAGCCCGCCCAACTTCATATTGAACGTGTCCGATCTTCAGCGGATTCAGTTCGGCCTGGTCGGCCGGACGTACACCCAGGAGCCCAACCAAACCGACCCGGCCGACTGCCCGTGAGTGCCGCTAATCGCACGGGGGTGTCGGCACGAAGGGCCTCGCCCTGTCGTGGTCGAGCTTCATGACGTCCCCGGTGTCGGGGTCCACGACGTAGAGCTGTCCGTCAATTACCAGCGCCTCGCGTCCGCTGCCGAAGCGGTTGCTCCGCACGTTGGCGGCGATACACCCGGCCGCCCCGAGCAACAGCACGGCCGATCCGCAGGTCAACCATCCACGCTTCATAACGATCTCCTTCGCATTTCACGACCCATCGAACCCGCCGATGTCGGTAAGTGGCGACATGGCGGCCGTTGCGGTACATACCGATTCCGGAATATGTCCTGTGCGTTCGACATGTCAACACCAACGACGGGTCTGCACACAGGTTTTGACGATGAAGTTTGCGCGGGCTCTCATCGCCCGGGCGATCGGCATGGGGCACGACGTGGTCTTGCGCGGCTTGAAGGCGACAGACTTTGAACGGGCGCGACGCGGAGTCAAAAACGCACCAGCGGTGGGACACGATGAATAAGACGGGTGCGCCGGCGGCCCGCGCGCCACGGCGCATGCCGGTTCGTACACGGGTCATTCTGTACGCGGTGCTGTTGGCCACGCTCGGCCTGCTTCTGGCCCACGCGTACGTGTATGCGTTCCTGACGGACGACGCGTTCATTTCGTTTCGCTACGCCAGAAACCTCAGCCAGGGAAATGGGTTGGTCTTCAACCCTGGTTTCGAGCGCGTGGAGGGTTACACGAACTTCTTGTGGGTGCTCGTACTCGCCGCGTTCAATGCCGCTGGGTTCGCGTCGGAGCACATCGCTCATGTTCTCACCGTCACCGTCACGGTCGTGTTGTGGCTCTTGGTGGTGTGGTGTGCGCTGCGCTCCGCCGCCCGTGGCCGGCAGGTCTGGATCGCGGTGGTTCCCGCGCTTTTTCTGGCCGCGACGCGGAGCGTGGCCGTCTGGTCCACCAGCGGGCTGGAGACGCGCCTGTTTGAGGTGCTGATAGTCGGCGGCACGCTGCGTTTGATTGTGGAGATACAAGCGCATATAAGCGGCGAAAAGCCGCCGCGTCCGCTGGCGGCCGTGCTCTTGGCACTGGCGTCGCTTACGCGTCCCGACGGCGTGCTGATATCGCTTGCCGCTTTCGCAATCGCCGGCATGGCGTTGCGCTTTCGCGGGCGCCTTGGACTCCGGTTGGTCCTCGTTTCGCTGGGAATCTACGTGTTTCTCGTGGCAGGGCACTTCGCGTTTCGTCTGGTCTACTACGGCGAGTGGCTGCCCAACACGTACTACGCGAAAGTGGGCGGACGGACGTCGTGGGACCTGGGTTTCGCATACCTTGCGGCCGTCATCCTGGAGTACGCCGCATACCTGTGGTTGCCTATCCTGGTCGCCGCACTGTTTCACCATCGCACGCGCGCGACGCTTTTCATTCCCGCGCTTTTCGGGGCGGTCGTGATTCCACATGCGCTCTATGTAACCGCGGTCGGAGGGGACCATTTCGAATACCGTCCGTTTGATCTGTATTTTCCGTTTGCGTTTCTGCTAATGGCCGACGGAGTGCGGCACGTGGCCCGTGCAAGGGCGTCGAGTATCGGCGTTGCCACTTATTTGGCATTGGTTCTGATCGGCTTGTTCGAGCTGCCTTACCAATCCCACAGGCAGTTTCCAAACGAGTACATCTCCGGTTTCCCCGGAAAATCTGAGGGCAGCGCCGAGACCGAAGACTTCCTGCTTCCCCAGCGCGATCCGATTTACAGGTGGCCCGGCCTGCGCCATATAGCCGCCGCGCACCGTGATCTCCAACGCACCCTGACGGCGAATTTCGCGTGCGTCCGGCAGGAGGAGCATCGGCTATTTCTTGCCGAAGCGGACGCCGACGGCCTCTGCGTTAGACGCCTGATCGATCAGGAACTGGTCCCGCAGGACGTACACATCGCGATACCCAGCGTAGGCGCCATTCCCTACGTTGGAGAGTTCCGCGCGCTCGACCGTACGGGCCTGACCGACAAGGGCGTGGCCAAACAGGAATCCGCCGTTGAAGGCTGGATGGCCCATGGCAAGAACGCGACGCTCGAGTACATGCAGGCCGCCGGCGTGGACTTGGTGTCCATAGACGTACACGTTACGTGGCCGGTCGAAGACCGGCGGTTCGCAGCGGCGTATCTCGCGGCCGAGGGGGCTGCCGACGTGGGCGACGGCCGCTTTCTTTTGGGGAGATTCCCCTCCGGCCTCGATGCCGCTAAGCAGCGGTTTCCAAGTCTTGGGCTGCAAAGACCGACGGTGCGGTCACTCTATGACATCGCCCGATCACTGAAAGACGACGGGAAAGCGGCCGCGGCTCAGCCGCTCTTCGCCGCCGCCCTGCAATGGTCCATGCGCCTGCTTCCCGAGGACCATCCGTTTATTGCGGTTGCTCGTGCCGGCTACGGCGATTGCCTCGCCGACAACGGGCGTCACGCAGAAGCGGAGCGACAACTCCTTGCCGCCTTTTCGACGGTCCAGACCGAATTGGGCAACGCCCACGCGGCCACACGGCGACTGGCCGAGAAACTCGTGCGCCTATACGAAGCCTGGGGGCGAACTGACGAGGCGGAGAAATACCGGAACTTACGCGCCGGCGGGTGTGAAGCAAGCGGCGCAGAGTAACCGGGTATCCGGCGCCAATCTGGCGCCGTGCTACGCGTGTCCCGGCGTTCCTCTTCCTTCGGCCGGGCTCGGGCCCTCTTCCGCCTTCGACGGCGGCGTCGCCCCGGCGAACAGTAGGGCTCCACACAGCCCTGTTCGCAAGCTCACACCGAGGTCGAGGGTCAAAGGTCCAACGTCCATGCTGTCGTGCTCACCGGTCGCCCCTGGCCCGGGCTCCGCGTAGTGCGCTTCTTAATCACGCGAGGGGCTTGAGCTTCAAGTCTCGAGACGGAGCGCGCCGGACCGCCGGCCATCGACGGTCAAGACGCCGGGACTGCGGGGATAGCCGCCGGGGCCGACAAACGCGACAGAAGATTTCGCGCGTCGAGCAGGATGATGTAGAGCGAGGGCACGGCGATCAACGTAAGCACCGTGGCGAAGACCAGACCCGCGGCTATCGAGATTCCCATGGGGATAAGAAAGCGGGCCTGAAACGACTCCTCGGCGAGCAGCGGTGCCACGCCGAGTACGGTGGTGGCCGAGGTCAGCAGTATCGCCCGCAGGCGGCCCCGCCCGGCCTGGATTACGGCCTCGTACGGCGTGGAGCCGGCGTCTACAATTCTATTAACGAAGGTAACTAAAATCATCGAGTCGTTCACCACGATTCCGGAGAGGGCCACGATGCCGATCAACGACAGGATTGTCAGCGGGTATCCCATCAGGAAATGTCCGGCGACCGCGCCGATTATCCCGAAGGGGATCACGGCCATAACGATCAGCGGCTGAATGTAGCTGTGAAAGAGCCCGGCCAGAATGACGTAAATCATGATCAGCGCGGCGACAAAGCCTTCCTTCAGCGAGGAGAACGACTTGCGCGTCTCGAGCTTTTGCCCGCCGAACTCAAGCGACACGCCCGGATAAAGGCGGCTGACGGCGGGGAATTCGGCGGCAAGCTCGGCGATCACCTCGTCCGCGTTGGTGACGGACGTGTCCACGTCTGCCGTTACGGTTATCGTCGTCTCCTGGTTCTTGCGCTTGATCGACGCGTAGCCGGTCCCTTCGGTGAGGCGTGCGGCCTCCAGAAAGGGCACGAGTTCACCAGACGGCGTCGCCAGCCGCATCGACTCTATGTCGTAAATCCGCCGGCGGTGTTGGGGCGGATACCGCACCATGATGCGCACGTCCTCGCGGCCCCGCTGGACTTTCCGGGCCTCGAAGCCGTAGAACGCCGATCGGACTTGCGTGGCCAGCGAGCGCGTCGTCAGGCCCAGAGCCCTGGCCGAGTCAAACAGCTCGATCTTGACCTCGGGCTGGCCGACCTCGTGATCGTCGACGATATCGAACACGCCGTCGAACTCCGCGAGCCGCTCCTTCAACACGGCGGAGACGGCCACAAGATCGTCCGTCACCGCGCCGCTCACTTCGATGTGAATCGGCGCGCCGCCGGGCCCGCCCTGAAGGCTGGAATAGCTCAACTTTTCCACTCCGGGGATGTCGTCGGTCTTCGCGCGAAGCTCCTGGATGATGTCCTCGCTGCTCCTTTCGCGGTGTTCGGCGGGGATGAGTTCGATAAACAACTGGGCGAGGTGGGGCTGCGGCGGTGACATAATACCCTCGTCGGTGGCCTGGATACCGATGAGGGTGTAAACGCTCTTGAGCTCGGGGACGTTCATGGCGGCTCGTTCTACGACTCCGACGGCTTCGCCGGTCGCTTCGACGGGCGTTCCGACGGCCATCTTCAGGTTGGCCATTAGAGTCTCGGAGTCCATCTTGGGCAGGAAGACGAAGGGCACGTGCCGGCCGGCGACGGCCCCGATCGTAATGATGAGCAGCGCGGCCAGGGCGGCCATGGTCACGTAACGGTTGGCCACGGACTTGCGCAGGAGCCCGTCATACGTGCCGAGCAGCGTCCGATGCACGAAGTTGTGCTGCGCCCGGCGCAGCCGCGTCGCGGCGGCCGTGAACCAATTGGGCCAGAACCTGATGGAATTATCGCTTGGAAGCGTCAATGGGCGCAGGCCGTGAGCCAGATGGCATGGAAGTATCGTAAGCGCCTCGAAGAGCGAAACGGTCAGGGCGATACAGACTATTACGGGCAATACGCCCATCCAGTCACCCATCTGCCCCTCTATGAACATGAGTGGGACAAACGCGACGATGGTCGTGAGAATCGCACATACCACCGGCGCGGTTACCTCCTCGGTGCCTTCGATGGAGGCCAGCCTGGGCTCGATTCCCTGTTCGACCTTCGCGTAGACGTGCTCGCCGACGATGATCGCGTCGTCGACCAGCAGGCCGAGCACGACGATCAAACCAAGCATGGTTATCAGGTTAAGTGTCTGGCCCATCAGCTTCATGCAGACGATTGACCCGGCGATGGCGAGAAGCAGACCCATCATCACCCAGAAGGCGACGCGCCAGTGCAGGAAGGTCAGCAGCGACAGCAGCACCAGGATGAGCCCCCAGAAGCCGTTGCGTTGCAAAAGGTCCAGCCGCCCTTCCACGTAGCGTGACAGGTCCGTGTGCAGGGCCACGCGCACGTAAGAGGGAAGCGAATCGCTCCGGGCTGATTCGTAGATCTTCTTCAACGCGCCGCCGCGCAGCAGGATATCCCGCAGGTTCTCGTCCCAGGACTGGTGCAGCGGCCAGCCCATTTTGCCGCCCACCAGGGCGCGGACCATCGCGGCGATCGCGACCGCGTCCTGGTCGGCGGTCTTGTAGACCGTCAGGTTGACGCCCGGCTCGCCGTTGAAGCGGCCCATGACCTCCACGTCCTCGAATCCGTCGACGATAGTGGCCACGTCGCGAAGAGTTATGACGCGTCCGGACGGGTCGCTCTTGATGGTGAGGCCGTAGAGATCCTCACCGCGGTCCTTTTCTCCAAGCGTACGCACGGAGACGTTGGATTCCGGCGTGCGCACCCTGCCGCCCGGAAGATCCAGATTGCCCGCGGAAATCGCTTCAGCGACCTCCATAAACGAGAGGCCGAACTTGACCAGCCTTTCGGGGCTGACCTCGACGCTGATCTCATCCTTGCGCGTGCCGCTCAGCTTTACGTCCGTTATTCCGGGGAGCGCGAGCACCTCGGTTCGCAAGTCTTCGCCGAGCCTTTTGAGCTCTCGGTCGCCGGCTTGGCCGAATACGGCGACGCTGATAACCGGCCAGCGCGGCCCGAACTCGGCCACCTTCGTTTCCCGGGACTCTTCGGGAAAGTCTTCCGGATCGATGGAATCGATCGCCGACTTAACGTCATTGACGGCCCGGTCGATTTCCTCGAATCCGCTCTCCAGCTCGACGGAGATGGTGCTGCGCCCTTCGCTGACCGTGGACTCGATCTTCTCCACTCCTTCAACGTCCTTGATGTGTTCCTCCAGCTTGAGGGTAATGCCCTTTTCGACTTCGCTCGGGGTGGCTCCCGGATACTCCGTTGTGACGAGGATGCGGTTGGGGCGCGATTCCGGAAACATCTCGCGCACCAGGGTAAAAGCACCGTAGCTGCCGCCGATAATGATCGCAATCATCAGCAGGTTGACCAGCACGGGGTTGTTGACGCTGAAACGCGGAAGCGAAGTCATGGTGCCCCGCCCGACCTAATGGCCGTCGTACCGTCATTCACGGGCTCAGACACGGTGGAGACACCCGAAAGGCGCACGGGTGAAGCTTCGCCAAGCTGCGGGACGTGCGAAATGATTACCAGGTCTCCGTTGCGGAGACCGCCTCGGACGATCACCCGGTCGTTGATGATCCGCTCGACCGTGACTGCGTGATAGCGCGCAGTTCCATTCTGCGCGACAAATACGCCGCCTTCGCGGATTGCGCTGCGCGGCACGAGGATTCGCGCGGCGTAATCAGGGCCGCGGACCCGTGCGGTGACGAACGTCCCCGGAACGAGGGGCTGAGCCTGCGCGGTGTTGTCGACTCCTACGTATGCGGAGAATGTCCTGGTCCGTTCGTCGACGGAGGGCCCCAGCCGCGTCACCCGGCCGTGCCACGAAACCTCCGGCCGGCTTTCGCACGTAAGTTCACACGCGGCGCCAATGCTCACGCGATCGTAAACCGATGCCGCAATCTGAATCGCGATGTCCACGCGCGACGGGTCGATGAGCCGCAAAACCGGCGAGCCCGGCCCGACGCGGTCGCCCACGTCGACGGCCACTTCCTCGATGCACCCGCTGAATGGTGCCGAAATCACGCAGCGGCGCACGTTCAACTCGGCCTGCCGCGCGGCAGCCTCATGCGCTTCTCTTGACGCTTCGAACTGCGCCTTCCGCGGGCCGAGCTTCGCCGCCTCCATCTCATAACCTTGCAGAGTCCGGCGAGATTGCTGATACGCCAGGTTGGCGAAGTCGAACTCCTTCTTCGCGGCGAGCTCGCGCTCGAAGAGGTCCGCCACGCGCCGGCGCTCGTCTTCCGCCACGCGAAGCTCTTGCTCCGCGGTCATGACGAGCTTCGCCAAGACCTCGCCCTCGGCGGATAGCTCGTCGATCAGGGCCTGATCCGCGGCGGCCAGGGCCCGGGCCTGGTCCCAGACGTGTTGGTATTCACGGTCGTCGAGCCGAATCAGCGGAGCGCCCTGGGAAACCCGTATGCCCTCGTCTACGCCCTCGACCAGCTCGACTACCGTCGCGGAGAGTTCGGCCGCGATCGTGGCCTTACGATCGGCGCTGGCGCTCCCGTAACCTGTAAACCACTCGGTGACGTCCTCCGCTTCCACGGCCAGCGTCTTGACCACGGGCGGAAGGTTCGCTATCTCGCGCCGCGGCGGCTCTTCGCGCACCGCAAAAAGCACCGCGGCCACCCCGGAGCCGCAGCCGAGTAACGCGATTATAAGCAGGAGCGATCGCAATACGCTGAACACCCTTTACGCTGAGAGTACGGTTGCCGGAGAGATGGCGGCGCCACCGCTCTCGGTCAATTCTAATTCACCGTGCGCAATTCTGCGAAGAGCCTGAGCTGCGGGCTTTAACCCCGTGGGTGCCCGCCGCGTCCCACTTGTCGAACAGCGTGTCCAATCATGGCGTCGCGGCCGGAAGCGCAAACCGCCCCCTACGATGAGTATAGACCGTGCAATGGCCAAACGGCCCGGCCGGAATGCACTGTATGAACGGTAGCGACGCGGCGCGCGAAGACTTTAGTCGTTGCCGAACGCCGTGAATGGTGTTCCCGGGCAGACGTCCACAGTGCGAACGGTCACCTTATGCTCGGCGCGCACTGGCGCGGCACTCATAAAAAAGCGGCCCGGCGGGGTGGACCGGGCCTTGGGGAACCGTCCAATGGGGGATCGGACGGCGAGTGAGCAACAAAACTTATCGCAAAACGTCCTGCGCTCACGAATTCTCACCAGCAATTGTAGTAAAATCGACAATCTCGTTAAAGCCCCCCGAACATATTTTTTTGAGGCGTGTTAGTGACGTTGACTTTCTATCTATTCGGCCTCAGTTTCCCAGGTTGCGGCGATCAAGCTACCCGTTATGTGCTATTATGGAGCGCTAAGTGTATTGTTAACGTGCGCTCGGCCGGGGAATCCGGTCCGGACTGGGGTGAAATTGAGACAATTATCCTTTCGCGCGGCCTGTATAGTCTTGCTCTGCCATTCCCGGTTCGCAGCGCCAGCCGCCTGGGCGGGAATTGCGCTGCTTGGTTTGTGCAAGCGAGAATTATGGGTACTACGCACGCTCAACTGCGTTTCGCCGTGCATGGTGGACGCGGCGGTGGCGCATGGTACAAACGTTGCGTTGCGTCGACGGGTTCACCGCGCGGGTGGGGCACAATTCTCAGCGCGCTTATTGCTCAAATTCGCACCGAACAGAAGCTTCCCCAGGGTCAATAGCAGTAGCGCGAGAATCACCAGCCCCCACGTGGATACGGTGGGGATGACCTCCTCGCAGTCCGGCAGGCCGTTGCCGTCCTTGTCTTCCGTATCGTCCACGTTTGGACACTGGTCCAGGCAGTTGGCAACTTCGTCGCCATCGCTGTCGGTATCGGGCACGCCGCAGCCGCAGATTCCGGGCTCGGTCTTGGAACGGTCATTGGGGCAAAGGTCGCACGCGTCGATAAGGCCATCGAAGTCCGAGTCCGTTTCGCAGTTGTCGGGGACGCCGCTTGCATCACAGTCCAACACGCTGGGTGCGGGATACTGAAGTACGATCTTGAGCGTAGGATTGAAGACGCATCCCTGTGAATCGACGTCATCAGAGGCGGTAACTGCAATCAGCGCATCGCCGCCGCCCACAAGTTCATTGAACGTCGTTTGGTCCACGATCAGGCCTCCCACGTCGAGCAGGTCCGGGCAATCCTTCCCGTCCAGTGCGAACACCTCGCCTACGAAGGTGCCGTTGAGATGAACGATTAGAAACTCGCCCGACGCCCCCAGGTCACCCCGAACGAGAAGGTTTATGCGTGCGTCGCCTTGCGCCGCCGGCGGTGATTCCGTCAGGTGAGTGTGTTCGACGCCCGTGCCCAGCGGCGACAGCGTGAGAGATATCGACGTAAACTGCGCAACGACTTCGCACTCGTCCGGCGCAGCGTTCATGTTGCAGTCCTCGCTGGTGCCCTCGGCCAAGTCACAGTTGTCGGGAATGCCGTTCTGGTTGCAATCGCCGGCGGCACCGCTGCTGATTGCGCATGAGTCCGGCAGGCCGTCGCCGTCGCAGTCCGGCTCGCATTCGTCGGGAACACCGTTCCTGTTACAGTCAAGACTAGTACCTTCGAGAATATCGCAGGGATCAGGTACCCCGGTTCCATTGCAGTCCGGTTCACACGCATCGAGGATCAGATTGCCGTTGCAGTCGTTCGCGAGGTCGTTGAGGAGTTCGCACGAGTCGGAAAGCCCGTTCGAGTCGCAGTCTTCGAACAAGTCGCTTTCATCCGCCCCCATGTCGACCCGGCAATGACCGATACGCTCTTCCCCCTCGAAGTCCAAGCCGGGCAGCCAGGGCGAGTTGTTGTCACCGACGTTGACGCAGAACGAGCCGGGAGCGAGGTGAAGATCGTCATCCTCGGTCCCGAGGATGCCGTCTGCGCCGGCGTCATCCACGAACGACGGGTCGCCGTCGATGTTCCCCGGTCCGCGGTACAGGCCCGTCCATCCTTGCACGCCGGAGTACCTGACGTCCGGGCTTCCCGCGTCGAGTTGAGCGCGCTCGCCGGTCTGTAGTCCGTCGTCCGCCGTGTTGCCCCACAGGATGCAATTGACGAGGTTCACGCGCGAGGGGATTCGAGCGGCACTCGCGTCACCGCTGAAGATTCCCCCGCCGTCGCGTCCTGCCGTGTTTCGGGAAACCGTGCAGTTGATCAGCCTGGGATTGCCATCGACGTGACGAAATCCGCCGCCGTCATCGTTCGCCCGGTTTCCGCTGAAGATGCAGTTTATAAGCTCCGGTACTCCCGAAACGGTGACCATTCCGCCGCCGTCGTTGCCGGCGAGGTTGCCCAGGAATGCGCAGTTGTGCAGGCGGGCGTGGCCGGAGTTGTACATGCCCGCCCCGTCGAGCGCCGCGCGGTTATCCAGAAACGTGCAGTTACGGATCTCCGCGTTGCCCCCGAAGTTGAACAGCCCGGCCCCCGACCCCGCGGGACCGCTTCCATCAGCGTTGCCCCCGTAGATGATGAATCCGTCGAGAAGCGCCGTGCCGTCCGTAAAGCTGGCGTTGACCACGTGAATGGAGTTTTCTTCGCGCCCGATGGGCCCGGGGCCGTCGTTCCCGCTAAGATCCCCGCTGAGAATCGTCCGGTTGGTCCTGAAGTCGCGCTCCGCGATGCTGATTTCGGTGCCCGAAAAACCGCCGTAGATCGCGACGCCTTCGAGCAGTTGGAAGAAAGCTTCTCGACTGCCCCCCGGAGGCGCGGGTGTATAAACACCGGCCGCCACCCAAATCTCCGTGCCGGTTCCGCAAACTTCCGTGGCGGCCGCGAGCGCGTCCCGTAAGTCGGTGTAGGCGTTCTCCCAGTTCGTACCGTCATTGCTACCCGTCGCTAACTCATCGACGAAGAACAGCTCACATTCGTCGAGCACGTCGTTCCCGTTGCAGTCGATGCTGACTCCCGAAGCGATGTCGCAGATGTCCTGAATGCCGTTCCCATTGCAATCCGCAATCGGCTCGCAGTCGTCCGGGACGAGGTTGAAGTTGCAATCGCCGCTTGTGCCGGAAGCCATGTCACATTCGTCGGGGACGTTGTTCCGGTTGCAGTCGGGGCTGGAGGAGTCGGCCAGCTCGCATTCGTCGGGCGTGTCGTTGCGGTTGCAGTCGAGGCTGACGCCGTCGTGGATGTCGCAGATGTCCCAGGTGCCGTTGGCGTTGCAGTCCGGGCCGCCCGTGCAGTCCTCCACCGGCACGTCGATCGTCAAACACTCGAAGTTGAACTCCGTGATCTGGAGGTGCGTGAGGCAGTCGATCAGAAAGCTCGCGTTCTGGGTGTCCTCCAACATGCACACCGCGAACGTCCCCGAGGCCGTCGCCCCGACCTCGAGCTCCAGCGTCCCCAGGTAGACCCGAGCGCCGGCGTCCGCGGCGCAGTCCGAGGCCAGCAGCGTCAGGCTCCCGTACTGCGTGAAGTCCGCGCCGCCGATCCAGACCACGCTGATCGTCGGGCGGTTGAAGAAGATCCAGTCCCCGCGGGCCTCGTCGATGAAACGCGACGCGGCCGGGTCGGGATCGTCCGCGGGGAAGAGCTTGCCCGTCGCGCCGCTGGCGTATCCGGAGGGATCGACTACCACGTTGTACGCACGGACCACACGCGGCTGCCAACGCTCCACGTACAGCTCGACCGTCACACGGTCGCCACGCGTGGCCGTGACCTGGTCCACGGGGCCGCCCGCGAGCGGCGCGCCGTTCAACGCCCCGGCCAGGACCGAAAAGATCGGGGCACACTCCGGGCCGGGAATCAACGTCCCGTCGCAGACGCCCTCGGTGCACAGGTCGTTCTCCGTGCATTCGTTGCCGTCGTCGCAGGGAATCTCGACGTTGGTGAAGTGGCATAGCTCGTCGGTGCAATTGTCGTGCGTGCAGACGTTGCCGTCGGCGCAGTCCTCGTCCACAAGACAGGTCTCACACTCGTCGGGAACGCCGGTCCCGTTGACGTCGGGGCTGCTCCCCATGGCCACGTCGCACTCGTCGGGAACCTCGTTGCCGTTGCAGTCCTCACTGGTGCCGGCGTCTATGTCGCACTCGTCGGGGATCACGTTCGCGTTGCAGTCCCCGCTGAGGCCGAAGCCGATGTCACACCCGTCCGCCAGGAAGTTGCCGTTGCAGTCGCTCTCGCACTCGTCGGGAAGGCCGTC
>Ga0326597_10000965_pt1 | contig 48152 bp, 50 predicted proteins | sample RVTome_12_FD_203789 | JGI IMG/M metagenome (GOLD analysis project Ga0326597, IMG submission 203789) | Soil microbial communities from uranium-contaminated site in the Upper Colorado River Basin, Wyoming, United States - RVT100D185 | ecosystem: Environmental > Terrestrial > Soil > Contaminated >...
AGGAGGTCGGAATTGAACAGGCAAAGCTGCTGAGAGACGACCTGAAAGGCGACGCGCAGCGGGTTGAACTGGAACAGGCTCTGGTTCCGCAGGTCGCGCCAGATGCGCACGAGCTCATCCGCACCGCCGGCGTCAGGACGAAACGCCAGGAAAGCGCCGTTGAGCGCCCCGGCGCTGGTGCCGATGATCAGCCCGGGACGATATCCGGTCCGGAAGAGCGCGCGCAGGAAGCCGGCCTGGAGCGCGCCGAGCGCGCCCCCGCCGCTCAGGACCAATGCAGAGCGGGCAGTTCCCTCAGCGGCGTTCGTGTTCGTTCTCCTGCCCGGCCAGCTCGACCGGCTTCATGCAGCCACGGGTAAGGCACATGGCCTGCCTCGCTTCGGCCCGGGCGTCTCGAGGCGATCATACCAGCCCGCGGCCACGGCGCGATTGCCGAGCGCGGCTCAACTCAGGTCGGCCGCCCAGAGGACGGCGCAGCCCGCGGCGAGCGTGACGGGCGCGCCGGGCAACAACTCGAGCGAGGAGAGGTCCGCGCCCGGCCCCGCGAAGCGCTCCTCCGAGCTCGCGAGGAGCGGCTGCCAGGCGACCTCGGCGGCATCGCCCAGCCAGGCCTGCGCGCCGAGATCGAAGCGTTCGTCGTCGCGGCCGAGGTTGACGAGCAGCAGGCGGCGGTTGCCCGCCTCGTCCCAGCGCTCGACGGCGACGGTCGCGGGTCCCACCGCCTCGGCCAGCTGCCGCCAGCGGTCCTGCTGGCGGAAGACGGTGTCGTGGTGGCGTAGACGCAGCAGCTCCTGCCAGAGGCGGTAGACGCCGCTGTGCGGCGCGCGTTCGCGCTCACTCAGATCGAGGCGCGAGCGCGCAAAGGTCTCCTCCGCCTGGGGGTGGGGGATCTGTTCCCACGCCGGCTCGTGCGACGACCAGAAATCGCGGAACTCCTCCGTCCGCCCGGCGAGCACCTGCTCGGCCAGCTCGCGGTGGTGGTCGGTGAAGTAGAGGAAGGGCGCGCTCGCGGCGAACTCGTCGCCCATGAAGACGAGGGGCGTGCACGGCACCAGCAGCAGCAGCGCGCAGGCCGCCTTGTAGTGTTCCAGGTCGATCAGGTGCGCCAGCCGCTTTCCGAACGGCCGGTTGCCGACCTGATCGTGGTTCTGCAGGCAGTAGATGAGCTGGTGCGACGGCACGACCGGCGCGACGCCGGCCGGTTCGGTACCGGACTCCTTCGGCGGGCTCTGGTAGAGGAACCCAACGCGCAACAGCCGCGCGATCTCCTCCGCGGTGCCTTCGTAGCTGCCAAGGTAGCCCTCGAACTCGCCGGTGAGGAGCACGTGGACGGCGTGGTGGAAGTCGTCCACCCAGAGGCCGTCGAGCCCGTAGCCACCTTCCCCTCGCGGCAGCACCAAGCGCAACTCGTTGCGTTCGTCCTCCGCGATGAGCAACGGGCGGCCGCGCTCGGTTTGCCAGCGGCGCACCGCCTCCGCCAGCTCTGCGATCACGTGCTTGCCGCCGTAATCGAAGATGTGGTGCGTGGCGTCCATCCGCAGCCCATCGATGTGGTACTCGTCGAACCAGTAGAGCGCGTTCTCGACGAAGTACTGGCGCACCCACGAGCTGTTGCGCCCGTCGAAGTTGATCGCGTCGCCCCAGGGCGTCTGGTGTCGCGACGTAAAGTAGTCGGGCGAAAACGCGCGCAGGTAGTTGCCGTCCGGGCCCAGGTGGTTGTACACAACGTCCAGGAGAACGCCCAGGCCGCGGGCGTGCGCCGCGTCGAGCAGCCGCTGCAGGCCCTCCGGCCCGCCGTAGATGCTGCTCGGCGCGAAGAGGTTGACGCCGTCGTAGCCCCAGTTGCGCCGGCCAGGGAACTCCGCGACCGGCATCAGCTCGAGCGCGGTGACCCCAAGCGCGTGGAGCTCATCGAGCTGCCCGACGAGCGCGTCGAACGTCCCCTCCGGCGTATACACGCCGACGTGCAGCTCGTAGATCACCAGCCTCTGTGTGTCCAGCCCGCGCCATTCGCCGTCGCTCCAGCGGAACGCAGCCGTATCGACCACCTGCGACGGCCCGTGGACGCCTTCGGGCTGGCTGCGCGAATACGGGTCGGGGTAGCTCCATTCGTCGTTCAGTCGATAGCGGTAGAGCGTGCCGGCCGGCGTTTCGACCGTCGCGCTCCAGACACCCTGCTCGTCGCGCTCCATCGCATAGCGAACGATGCCGTCCGGCGGAGGGTAGGTCTCGACCTCGACCCTGTCGGCGGCGGGGGCCCAAACGCGGAAGCGCACCCGCCCGCCATCGAGCGCCTGCGCGCCCATCGCGAGCTGCCAGGGTGACGAGGTCATCGGGTCAGTGTAACGGAACTCTGCGGGTTGAAAACCCGCAGCTTCACGAACGATATCGATGCCCCTGTCAGGCTAAAGCCTGACCCTCGACAGGGTTACACGTCCTCGGGCAGCTCCTGCCCTTCCGCGAAGCGCGCGACGCCACCGAAGCGTGTGCGGCGGAAGCCCTCCGCGTACTCGAAGCCCGCCTCCCGCCCGACGGCTCGCGCGACGGCGCGGACCTGGCGGCCGATCACCTCGCGGTAGTCGTGCGGGTCGAGGTCGGCGAGCCACGGCAGATCGAGGCCGGACGCCGCCAGCCCAAACTGGAGGTCCTGGACCGTGAGCACCATCTGGCTCGCGTGCTGGGAGAGCGCCTCGATCTTCTTATCGATGTAGTCGGTGATGTCGACGAACTTGTTGCGGTCGCGCGGCGCCTTGGCGAAGAACCACTGTTCGCCGACGTAGTGGGGCGCCAGCCCCTCCTCGATCTGCTCGGGATAGTACAACGGCAGCCTCGCAAACGACGCCGCTTCGTGCGCCGCCATCGCGATCGCGCGGTGGTCCGGGTGACCTTCGTACGGCGTGAACGGGTCCCAGGTGAAGATGATGTCGGGCTGCACTTCGCGGATGACGTGCATGCACTGCCCGCGCAACACATGGAGGGGCGCCTGCTCCTGCAGCTCGCCATCGGAGTAGCCGAGGCAGATCACCCGCCCGACGCCGAGGACGCTCGCCCCGCCGTGGATCTCGCGGTCGCGGGCGGCGCGGAGCTGATCGGCGGTCAGCTCGAACGAGCCTTTGTCGTTGTCCGTGGCGACGACGAGCGTCACCTCGTGCCCGCGGTCGGTGAACTTCGCCATCGTGCCGCCGCAGGTGAACTCCATATCGTCGCCGTGCGCCTCGAAGACGACGATGCGCTTGCGGCGGGGCGCGGGCACGGCGACCTGCTCCAGTTCAGTCACGGGCTCGGCAACGGCGGCGACTTCGCTCATCCCGCCACCTCCTTCAGCAACGAGAGCGCCTCCGCCTTCACGATCGCCTCGGCCTCCGGCGCGAGGAGCGTGACGCCCGCCTCGTAGCCGCCTTCGTCGTACGCCGACGGCGGGACGACGTAGCCGATGTAGTGGTTCGCGTAGCAGGCGACCGGCAGCCGCCGCAGGCCGGCCTGCGCGCGGATGTCGGCGACCGTCTCGACGAAGAACTCGCCCGGCAGCCCGAGCAACGCGACTCCGTCGCCGAGGCCAATCGCCTGCAGCTCGGGATGGACCGTCTGTCCCGCTCGCTCGCCGATCCGAGAGGCCACCGTGCGCTCGGTGCGCAGGCGCGTGATCTGCGCCATCAGCGCGCGGTGCTCGTCCCAATCGTTCGTCGCGTCCAGGCGCGTCTGGAGGTCCGCGAGCCTCGACTCGTACTCCTCCTGCGAGAGGTAGCTGCGCAGCGGCAGGTCGACGCGACGGCTCGCGACGCGCAGCCGCGGGTCTTCGATCAGCTCCCCTGCCGTCACCGGCCAGTCGAGGTGCTCGTCCCAGCGGATGTTGTGCGCCTTCTGCTCGCGTCCGAGCGGCCGCAGCTCGCCGATCAGCCGCGCGGCAGCAGCGCCGACGACCTTGCCGACGCGCTCGGCTTCGGCGTGCACCTGCTCGATCCAGTTCGGGTTGACGTTGCCGCAGGCGCCGTTGAAGAACGCGCCGCCTATACCCGGAAAGACCTGCTCGACGGTCCGCACCGCGTACCCCGGGTAGTCGGCGGAGAGCAGCCGGTTGTCGTGGTAGAGCACCGTTGGGTGGCAAGCGAAGTTGATCAGCGCCGCGAGCGGCGGCTGGAGCGGATCTGGGTCGTCGAGCAGCAGCACGTGCATCTCTGTGTCGCGCGTCCACTCTGGATGCCGCCGGTTCTGCGACACCGAGTCGACCTGCGTCGTACCGGCCTTGAGCACGACCGGACGGCGCGTGCGATGCGCGGCCGAGATCGCGCCGGCGACGTGTCGGGCGACGACGCCCATGAGCTGCTCGTCGCCGCGGCTGCGCAGGCCAGCCGGCCCCTGGTGCGTGTGCGTCCCGGCGACGAGGATGTGCTCAGCAGGGATGCCTGTCGCCGCGTGTGCGCGCTCACGCGCCTCCGCGACGAGGTGGCGGTCGACGCCGATCAGGTCGCACGACACGAGCGCCACCGCCGTCTCGCCGTCATCGATGACGATCGCGCGCGCATGCAGGTCGTCGTGGACGCCCTGCGAGCCCTCCGTGTTGGCCGAGTAGCCCTCCATCATCGTCCCGATGGGCGGCGTGATGATGGCAGCAGCGTGGCCGGCGGTGAGGGTCATGGGATCTCGCTCACGTCGCCGATCCAACGAACGAAGTCGAGCTGAGGCGCGATGCTCCGATGGAGCCGTCGATCGGCCGTGACAAACGAATAGCCAAGACGCTCAGAAAGCGCCACATAGATCGCATCATACAAGGCGATCGAGTGACGCTCCGCGACCGCGATGGCGGCGATGAGCAGGCTGTCGTCGTCTTCCTCATCGCTGACCGATGTCCGCAAGAACCAGCGAAGACGGGCCTGCGCCCCCTCCAAGTCGATCCGGCGCTGCAAGCGGGCCACTTCAAGACCGGCAGCTACCTCGTAGCGCGCATAGCACGGGGCTATGATGTCGATGCGACGCGCCAGGTACGCTTCGTATAGCGCGTCAGCCTGTTCGAGGAAGTCCTCAACGGCGTCGCGCAACGACCACTTGAGCATCACGGACGCATCGACGACCCAACCATGATCATCATTCCTTTTCATCGTCGTACATCCACTCGCGCGCCGAACGGCCCAGGCGGACCAGTTCGGCCGTGCTGATGTCCATAGGCTCCATCTGGTCGCGCAGCTTTCGCATCTCGTCGAAGGGCTTGCGCGAGCGATTATGCTTACGAGCGAGCATCCTCCGCTCTTGTCTGATGAGCTCTTCTGACGTCACGAGTGAAGACGGGACATCGGTCTGATATACGGTCATGCTGTCACGCAGCTGCAGAAGGCGCTGGGCAGCTTCACGCCGACGCTGCCATTCCTCCTCGCTGGGCTCCGACAGCTCTCGACGGCGCTTCTCGGGGGACCCAACGTTCTCCACGTCCTCCCTCCGCACCCGCACCGCCCGTCCGATGCGCACGGCAGGCAGCCGCCCGCTCGCGATGAGGCGACGCACCGTGATCGGATGAACCCGGAGGCGCTCCGCGACCTCCTTTACAGTCAGCAGGGCTTCGCTCTCGATAGCCACAGTATACTCACGCTAGCAGGAGAGAGCAGGAGGTGTCAAGGCAGCACCTCGAGGCCCGGCCAGCGGTCTGGGCGTGACGGCGTGGACCGTGTAAGTCACGGCGACATCCTTCGCCTGCGTAGCGCTCTTTCCGAGCCTATGACCGCGGGAAGACCGATCAGCAGGAGTAGAGCAGAGAGTTCCATGACAATCAGCTCGGGCGACGCATCGATTGTGGGGTGCCGCCACCAGGCAGGCGATGGTGCTCCGGGGAGCTCGTCTTCGGGAGGAATCGGGTCAGATAGAAGCGTTAGCGGTTCCTGCACGCGTATAACCAGATCGGAGCCGTAGTCTGGGCACTCACGATGCGGCGATTCGTCGACGCGACTTGAACGCACTCGTCGCTGAATCCATAGTCAGAGTATTGGAGAACGGCGCCTGGTGCCACGCGTTCCTCTTCCGAGTACTCTCCTCGGTATCCGACAAGTCGAGAGCAGTCTCGCTTGTGGAGCCAGGTCAGCAACTCCGAGTCAGTATTGTTGATGACCGTCCAGTCCACGAAGGGATCTGACGGGATGGACGAAACGCACAGGCCTAGCCCGCCTAGAGCTGTGGCGACAATACCCAGGTAGAAGAGCAGCCGCAGGCCGATGGGCTTCATCCCCGGAACGCCGTTGTGACCTTCTCGATCGCCATCGCGACGTCATCAATGTCCTCGCGCGGGCCGAGGAAGACGTGGTGCGGCAGCCAGACGCTCTCGTGGTAGGCGACGCGCTCCGCGACCGGGCAGCGCACCTCGCTGTAGTCGGCGTCGATGCCGGCGTCGCGCCAGGCGAAGAGCTTGTCGCGGTAGACGGGCTCGTAGAACGCGCCGGACGCCGGGATGCCCTCGTAGCGCAGCGCGATGAAGAAGCGGTCGCGCGGCACGCCGCCGCACGTCTCGGGCGAGTAGCGCAGGTAGTAGCCGTAGCCCGACTTCGCGGTCATGCGGTCGTCGTCGCGCAGCGTGGAGACGCCCTCGATGCCCCGCAGCAGCTCGGTGAGGTAGGCCTTGTTCGCCTCGCGGACGCGCGTCTGCTCCGGGAAGCGCTGGAGCTGCACCTCCAGCACGGCGGCCTGAAACTCCGTCATCCGGTAGTTGTAGCCGAACAGCCCCTGCGACTTCGGCGGGGCGTCGCCAGAGCGGACGCGCCCGCAGTCGACGTACGAGTGGCAGAGCGCGGCCAGCTCGTCGTCGCTCGTGACGATGATGCCGCCCTCGCCCGCGGTCATCAGCTTCGAGTTCTGGAAGCTGAAGCAGCCCAGGTCCCCGATCGAGCCGGCTCCCCTGCCCTGCCAGAAGCCGCCCTGCATGTGCGCGCAGTCCTCGATGACGCGCAGGCCACGCCGGCGCGCGACCTCCATCACGCGGTCCATGTCGGCCATGCGCGACCCGAGGTGCACCGGCAGGAGCGCGCGCGTACGGTCGGTGACCGCCTCTTCGATCTTGTTGGCGTCGATGCACCAGGTGTCGGGGTCGACGTCGACGAAGACGGGAACGGCGCCCATGTAGAGCGGCGCGCCGGCCGTCGCGACGAACGTCAGCGCCGGCACGATCACTTCGTCGCCGCGGCGGACGCCGGCGGCCTTCAGCGCGACTTCGAGCGCCGTCGTGCCGCTCGAGGTGCAGATGCCGTAGCGAGCCGTCTGGTACGAGGCGAACGCCTCGGCGAAGCGGGCGGCGTGGACGTTCGGCGAGGGGAAGCCGCCCCAGTTCCCGCTCTCGACCACCTCGCGCAGCGCCTCGACCTCGCGCTCGTCGTGCACGGGCCAACGGTGGAAGGGTGTGCTGCGGACGGGTGTGCCGCCGTCGACGGCGAGGGCAGCGGGCATGCGGTCGCTCCGTAATCGATGCGCGCGGGCGTCACCGTGATACTACGCTGGGCCGTGGGGACGCAAGTCGGGAGGCGAGAGGCGGGAGGCGGGAGGGCGATCTTGTTTTGTTTTGCGAAAGCACAGAAACATTCTGGCTTCCTGAATCTAGACGGGGCGAATTTTCTTGATTGTTTGCGCGGAACGCTCAAAGGGGCGCACACACCCTTCGCTGCGCTCAAGGGCAGGCTCTGTCGCGCCCCTGCAGGGTGCGCGTTGGGGCGAGCCCGCTGGTGAAGACGCCGGGTCCTCGCAGTAGGAACGTTGCGGGGGCGCACACACAGGTGCGCCCCTACGAGGTGCGGTGATGCGATGTCCTCGTGATGCGGTTGGTAAGGTGCGCGGGTCATCGAGAGAGGCTGTGCAGGAATAATACGGCGCGGGAGGGGCAGATCGAAGGGCGACATGGCATCGTCAGGGAGTGCGGCAGCCCGCGCCGCCTGGAAGCAGCAAGGAGGGAAGCGAGAGGCGGGAGGCGGGAGGCGGGAGGCCGCAGAGCGCCTCATCGACCGCGCACTGAAGTGCGCGGCATGCTCCTCATCGCACTCATGCCGAGGCACCGTGAGCGGCCCAGATCTGGTACCAGCGCTACTGCTCGACGGGCTGGCCGGCCTTGATCCAGGCCTCGGTGCCGCCTTCGAGGTTGTAGAGGCGGCCGGCCGGGATGCCGGAGGCGGCGGCCATCTCGCAGGCGAGCGCGCTGCGCTGGCCGACGGCGCAGGTAAAGATGAGCTTGCCGTCCTTGGGCAGCTCCTCGCGGCGGGCGAAGACGCTGTTCACCGGGATGAGCGGGGCGCCAGGGACGTGGCCCGCGACGTACTCGTGCGGCTCCCGCACATCGATGATGTGGGCGCCGTCCCGCAGCATGTCGGCCGCCTCCTGGACGGTGATACGGTGGAACGGCTCCTGGGCATTCTTGACGGGCATCGATACGGTACCTCCGCGCTCTATGCTCATTGTAGCGAACCAGCCGGCGGTGCGCAGCGGGACGCCTGGACTTGGCGCTTCGTGTTGCCTTCCGTATTGACCCGCCCTTCGGCCTCGGCTAAGCTCACTAGACCAAACCCAGCGAGAGGTATCAAGCGATGGTGATGCATTACGACGTAATCGCCAAACCGAAGCCAGAAGCGCTGGCCGTTCGCCCCAACCTGGACGATTACGAGCGCATCCGCTCGTCGTTCGACTACGAGCGGGTGATCGATGAGCTCGACGGCCTGCCCGGCGGCGGGCTGAACATCGCCCACGAGGCGCTCGACCGCCACGTGAAGGCGGGCGGCGGCGACAAGACCTGCTTCCTCTGGGAGGGCAAGAGCGGCCACAGCGAGACCTACACCTATGGGGAGATGTCGAGTCTGTCGAACAAGTTCGCCAACGTGCTGCGGCAGCTCGGCGTCGAGAAGGGCGACCGCGTCTTCGTGTTCATGGACCGCATCCCGGAGCTGTACGCCGCCGTCTTCGGCACACTCAAGGCCGGCTGCATCATCGGGCCGCTCTTCGCGGCCTTCGGCCCGGACGCGATCCGCGACCGGCTGGAGAACAGCGGCGCCGTCGCGCTCGTCACGCAGCCGCACCTGCTGTCGAAGGTGCATGCCATCCGCGCCGAACTGCCGGCGCTCAAACACCTGATCATCGCCGACCACGCCCAGCTGCCGGACGTCGGGCCGGGCGAGCTGCGCTGGAACGACCTGATGGACGCTGCTGCCGAGGAGTTCGAGATCGTCCGCACCGGACCCGAGGACCCAGCGGTGATGCACTACACGTCGGGCACGACGGGCAAGCCGAAGGGGGCGGTCCACGTCCACAAGGCGGTGCTCGGCCACTACGCCACGGGCAAATACGTGCTCGACTTCCACGACAGCGACATCTACTGGTGCACGGCCGACCCGGGCTGGGTAACGGGCACGTCGTACGGCATGTTCGCGCCGTGCACGAACCACGTGACGTCAGTGGTCTACGAGGGTGGCTTCTCCGCGTCGAAGTGGTACGAGGTGATCCAGAGGCACAAGGTGACGGTCTGGTACACGGCGCCGACGGCGATCCGCATGCTGATGAAGGCCGGTGAGCAGATCCCGCAGCGCTACGACCTCTCGAGCCTGCGCTACACGATGTCGGTTGGCGAGCCGCTGAACCCTGAGGGCGTGATCTGGGGCGAGAAGCACATCGGGCTGCCGTTTCACGATAACTGGTGGCAGACGGAGACCGGCTCGATCCTGATCGCCAACTACCCGGCGATGCCGATCAAGCCGGGCTCCATGGGCCGCCCGATGCCCGGCATCGAGCCCGGCGTCATCGACGACGACGGCAACGTCGTCCCGCCGGGGACGGAGGGCGACCTGGCGGTGCGGCCCGGCTGGCCGTCGATGTTCCGCACGTACTGGCAGAACGAAGAGCTGTACAACTCGCGGTTCCGCAACGGCTGGTACATCACCGGCGACCGCGCGCGCATGGACGAGGACGGCTACTTCTGGTTCGTCGGCCGGTCGGACGACGTGATCAACACCGCGGGCCACCTGGTCGGGCCGTTCGAGGTGGAGTCGGCGCTGATCGAGCACCCGGCGGTGGCCGAGGCGGGCGTGATCGGCAAGCCGGACCCGGTCGCGATGGAGATCGTGAAGGCGTTCGTCTCGCTCAAGGAGGGCTTCGAGCCGACGGACAAGCTGCGCCAGGAGCTGGTCGGGTTCGCGCGGCAGAAGCTCGGGCCGGGCGTGGCGCCGCGCGAAATCGAGTTCATTGACTCGCTGCCGAAGACGCGGTCGGGCAAGATCATGCGCCGGCTGCTGAAAGCACGCGAGCTCGGCCTACCGGAGGGCGACACGAGCACGCTGGAGGACTGAGGCTTGGCGACAGCCGTGGGCATCGATCTTGCAAGTTCGCCGGAGTACGGTTCCAAGCGCCACTACCCCGTAGGGCTGGCTGCTCTCACTGACGATTTGGAGCTTACCGCTGTCGCGGCCAAGCGTTTTGTCGACGATGAGATCCTAGATTTCGTGACCCGCCACCAGCCTAAAGTCGTGGCGATCGATTCCCCCCTGAGCCTGCCAGCCAAGGGCATACTACGTGAGGTAGATAGAGAAATGATTCGGCGGAAGTTTAGACCGTACCCACCTCTTCTCCCATCGATGGCGGCTCTTACAAGACGCGGCGTGGCTTTGCGAGATGCGCTAGTGCGCCGTGGAATGAGCGTGATCGAAGTGTTTCCGGGGGCGGCTCAGGACGTGTTGGGCATCCCGCGCAAGAAGGCGTCGCGCGACGAACTGACTGCTGGCCTGCGAGCGCTCGGGATCATGCAGGTCCCATCAGACCTGACTGGAGATGCGCTAGACGCCATCACGGCCGCTTATGTTGGCCGTTGCTTCCTCAGAGGCGAGTACGAGGCGCTGGGCCCCTCAGATGAGGTCCAAGTAATCATACCGAGAAGCAGGCCCACGAATGGTCTTGTACCGGCTCCGATCAAGGTCTGGTACGACCCCGAGGCCGACTATCTGGAGGTCACACTCCAGGACCGGGCCGGCACGTTCCGTGAGACGGCGCTCGACCAGGTGATGGCGAAGGTTGATGCACAGGGCACTGTCATCGGCTTTTCGATCCTGAGGGTGAGCACGCTTAAGGGCAAGCCGCTGGAGCTTTCCCTGGCTGGCGCCGAGTGAACGACGGCGCGCTTCATCCACCCCTTGCACCACGCTTCGATTAGTACCGCCACATCGATGAGCACGTGAACGGCGAATCGACGAGAGGCTACGTGGCGCTCTACCACTTTAGCGAGGACCCAGACATCACGCGCTTCGAGCCGCACGTCGCGCCGACGAGCATCGTCGACGAGTCGCTCGTGTGGGCGATCGACGAGTGGCATGCGCCGATGTACTACCTGCCGCGCGACTGCCCGCGCGCCTGCTTCTGGCCGGGGCCGCAGACGACGGACGAGGACCGCGAGCGCTGGTTCGGCGGCATCGAGGCGCGGATGGTGATCGCCGTCGAGTCGAGGTGGCTGGAGCGCATCCGCGCGACGCGGCTCTATCGCTATGCGCTGCCCGAGGAGACGTTCTCGCTCAACGACGCGACGGCCGGTCACTGGGTGACCCGCGAGGCGGTCGCGCCGCTATCCGTCGAGCCGATCGATGACCTCCTCGCCGCGATCGCAGCCGCGGGCGTCGAGCTGCGCGTGACGCCGACGCTGCTCGAAATGTGGCGGCGCGTGATCGCGTCGACGCTGGAGTTCTCGGGCACGCGGCTGCGCAACGCCGAGGGCTGGACCGAGCTGGCGGCGGAGCGAGCACGGAAGGTGAACGCAACATGACGAGCGCTCGCCGCCTTTCCCGACGCGACTTCCTGCGCGCGACCGCCGCCGGCGCCGTCGGGCTGGCGGGCGCGCAGCTCATCGGCTGCGGCGACGGCGACGGGACGCCGTCGCCAACGGCGACATCGAGCACGGCGACGGCCGCCGCGACCGCGACGCCCGGCGCGCTCGGCTGGCGGAAGCTCGCACCGGCGGGCATGCTCCCGCCGGCGCGGCGCGACCACTCGCTCACGACCGACGGGGAGCGCCTCGTCGTCTATGGAGGACGGAGCGGCGGCCAAACGTTAGACGACGCTTGGGCCTTCGATCTCACATCAAATGCCTGGCGCGAAATCCGCGCAGACGACGCCCCGCCAGGCCGCTTCGGCCATAATGCCGTCACTGTGGACCGCAGTGTCATGATCTTCGGCGGGCAGGGCGAGGGCGGCTTCTTCAACGATCTTTGGCTACTGACGCCAACCCTGGCGCAGTGGGCTTACATCCCGACGCAGGACGCCCCGCCCGCCGCGCGCTATGGCGCAGCCGCCGCGCTGGAGGCTGATGGGCGATTGCTCGTCACCCACGGCTTCACCAACCAGGGCCGCTTCGACGACACGTGGGAGTTCGCGGTCCTCGATAACTTCTGGACGGAGATCTCGCCTCAGGGCGCACGTCCAATCGAACGCTGCCTGGTGCGCGCCGTGTGGGACGCAGGGCGCGAGCGGCTGATCATGTTCGGCGGGCAGACGACCGCCACGCCCTTCCTCGGCGATACGTGGGCGCTGACCCCTGAAGGGTGGATCGAGCTGACGCCCGAGCTATCGCCATCGCCACGCAACTTCTACGCGATGGTGTACGACGAGGCCGCAAGCCGCGCGCTACTGTTCGGCGGCAACACCGAGGACGGCCTCGTCAACGACCTCTGGGCGTTCGACTCAGCGAGCAACTTGTGGGCGCAGCTCGCCGTCGCCGGCGAGGCGCCTTCGCCGCGCGCAGGCCACGACGCCACGATCGCGACGGGCGGCGCGGTCTACCTGTTCGGCGGCAGCGACGGCTCCTCGGAGCTCAACGACCTCTGGGTGCTGAGCGCGGCCTAGCGATTCGCACCCTCGTAACACAAAGTTCACACTCGCCGCTTGCCGCAACCGCATCGGGTCGATACCATAACTATGGACAACATCGATAGTGTCTAGAGACGGCGTCTATAGCAACGAGCCCTGCCCATAGGAGCGAAGGAGCCCGCCTCGAGATGGTAACGACGGCCACGAAGGTCAACGCGGAGCGCGTCTACTACAACTACCAGGGCAAGCTGCCTCCGATCCCGATGGAGGAGCAGCCGGCGACGCCGCCGCAGGTCGACGACCTGCCGAAGCTCATCACCGATACGACGCTCCGCGACGGCGCGCAGGACAGTCGCATCGCGCTGTTCCCGCACGAGGAGCGCGTGCGCTACTTCGACCTGCTTCACAAGCTGGACAACGGCACGGGGACGATCTACGCCATCGAGGCGTTCATCTACCAGAAGCGCGACGTCTGGACGCTCGAGCAGCTCCTCGAGCGCGGGTACGAGTGGCCGAAGGTGACGACCTGGACGCGGGCGACGCCGAAGGACATCAAGCAGCTCGTCGAGGTGTCGCAGGGAAAGATCAAGGAGACGGGGCTGCTCGCCTCCGCGTCGGACCACCACATCTTCGACAAGCTCGGCTTCCGCAGCAAGGAAGAGGCGATCGAGAAGTACCTGCAGCCGATCGAAACGGCGCTGGAGCACGGCATCACGCCGCGCATCCACCTGGAGGACTGTACGCGCGCCGACATCTCCGGCTGGGTGATCCCGTTCATGCAGCGCGCGCTGGACCTGAGCCGCGGCCAGGCGAAGTTCCGCATCTGCGACACGATCGGCTGGGGCATACCGGATCCGTACGCGGCGCTGCCGTGGGGCATTCCGCGGCTGTTCCAGGTGCTGCGCGAGGAGACGGGCGCGGAGCTGGAGTTCCACGGCCACAACGACTTCGGGCTGGCGACGGCGAACTCGATCATGTCGTGGCGCTACGGCGGCAAGAAGGTGAACGCGGCGTTCGGCGGGCTGGGCGAGCGCACGGGCAACTGCTCGCTGGAGCAGATGATCGCGGCGCGCATCCGCTACTACGGCGACCCGGGCCTCGACCTCAGCGCGCTCGAAGAGATGAAGCAGCTCATCGACGGCGAGGTGACGCCGCTGCCCGACCGCGCGCCGATCATCGGCGAGGTGTTCACGACCTCGGCGGGCATCCACCAGGCCGGCGTGGTGCGCCAGGACGAGGCGCCGGGCGGGCTGATCTACCTGCCGTTCGCGGCGTCGCTGTTCGGACGCAAGGAGGTCGAGCTAAGCCGCGTCGGGTCGCTCTCGGGCTCGGAGGGGATCGTGTCGATTCTGAACCGGGAGATGGAGCAGCAGGGCAAGGAGCCGCGCTTCTCGAACACGAGCCGAGTAGTGAAGCAGATCTACGACAAGATCCAGGACGAGTACGACGGCGCGTACGACGAGCGCGCGAAGCGCTACACCGGCTATCGGCGCGACTTCTACACCTCCGAAGAAATCGTGGCGCTGGCGCGAGAGCTGGGCGGGATGGAGTAGAATAGCAATCAGTCTTCAGTTGTCAGTTATCAGCAGGACCCCGGCCGTGGGCCGGGGTCCTCGTCTTGCCAGGGCGCTCTTCGGGTGTATAATCGCGCCATGCTGCGGATCTCGCGGAGGTTCGTTCGCGAGTGGGCCGGGGAGTACGACCGCCGCGCCGACCCGGCCCTGCGCGCCGAGGAGCAGTCGCTCAAGGCGTGGCTGCGCGGCCAGCAGGAGCCCAAGCACCTCGATAAGGGGCATTTCGTCCGGCTGGCGCGCTGGACGGCGCCGCGCCAGCTCGAGGCCTACGAGAGCAACCGGCCGGCTTTCGTGGGGCAAGCGACGCGGCTCGCCTACCAGGCGCTGGACGTGCGTCTCAAGGTGCACATCCTATCGGGCATGCAGGGCGTGAGCGTGACGGTGGCGGCGGCGATCCTCCACTTCTTTCACCCACGCCTGTTCCCGATCTTCGACCTACGCGCGCGGACGACGCTGAAGAAGGCCGGCCTCTGGCCCCGACGCGTCGACGACGCGAGCGTCGAGGCGTGGGAGGACTACGCATCCGTCATGCGCAAGCTCTCGCGCCGATATCGCGTGAGCCTGCGCGACCTCGACAAGGCGCTCTACGCCTACGACCGCTGGCGAAAGCGGCGGCGATGACTCCTCACGATCCATGCCGTTCCCGATCTGCCTGACGTTTGACGTCGACGCCGAGGCCGGGGTGATCGGCCGCGACGCGCAGAACGCGGAGCGGCCCGTCGCGCTCTCCGCCGGACGGTACGGGCCGCAGACCGCGTTGCCGCACATCCTCGACCTGCTCGACAAGCACGACGCGCGCGCGACGTTCTTCGTGCCGGGGTGGACGGCGGACCACCATCGAGAGGCCATCGCGGAGTGCGCGCGGCGCGGGCACGAGGTGGCGCACCACGGCTATCACCACGTGCGGCCCGACAGCTTCTCGACGGCGCGCGCGGAACGCGACGAGCTCGAGCGCGGCATCGAGGCAATCGAGCGGGCGACGGGGCAGCGTCCGGCGGGCTACCGGTCGCCGGCGTGGGAGCTGTCGCGGTACACGCTGCGCATGCTGGTGGACCTCGGCTTCCGGTACTCCTCGAACATGATGGACGCCGACGGGCCGTACCTGCACCGGCTCGACGGCGACGGCGGGCCGCTGGTCGAGCTGCCGGTGTCGTGGACGCTGGACGACTGGCCGTTCTTCGGCGCGCGGCCGGAGACGCCGCCGAACCGCGTCGGGGAGGTCTGGTACGGCGAGTTCGCGGCGCTGCGCGAGCGCGAGAGCGCGGCGTTCGTGCTGACCATGCACCCGGAGGTAATCGGCCGGCCGGGGCGGCTGGCGATGCTCGACCGGCTGGTCGGCCACCTGCGTGACAGCGGCGGCGTCGAGTTCCTGCGCTGCGTCGATCTCGCAGCCGCGACGGTCCAGGCCGCAGGCGCGGGCTAGACGGCTGTCGTATACTAAGGCCGCGACAAGGAGGTGCGAGATGCCTGCTCTGGTGAAGGACGTCGTCTGCGGCATGGAGATCGACCCGGAGAGCGCGGCGGGGACGTCGGTGCACAGCGGCGTGACGTACTACTTCTGCGCGGAGAGCTGCAAGCAGGAGTTCGACGCGGACCCGTCGAAGTTCCTGGGCGGCGCGGCGCCGCCGACAGCCCCGGCAGCGGGGGCGGCAACGGGGAAGCGGTGGTGGGAGTTCTGGAAGGGATAGAAGCAATGTCTATCGTTCCCACCCGCCCACCCAGAAAAGCTAATAGTTCTGGGGGCCACCCCCAGACCCCCGGCAGAGGGGCTCCGCCCCTCTGCACTCCCCGTTAGGTCGCGGATGGCAGACGAGGCAGCGATCCGAGAGCTCGTGGCGAAGATGGCGGAGGAGCGCGAGCAGCTGCTCGCGCAGATCGAGGCGCTCGACGAGGAGGAGGCGGAACGCGCGCCCGCCAACGCCGAGGGTCCTTCCGGGGAAGGACAGTGGTCGGCCAAGGAGCAGTGCGCGCACCTGGCCGAGATGGAGTCGGCGTACCGGGCGTGGGTGGAGCGCGCGCTGGCCGAGGAGAACCCGGACGTGAGCCGCGTGCGCGGCGAGCCGGTCGCGATCCCGCTCGAGGCGGCGAACGAACACACGCTCGCGCAGCTCGCCGGGCAGCTCCGCGAACAGCGCGCGCGGACGTCGGCGCTGATCGACCGGCTGCGGCCGGAGGACTTCGAACGCACCGCCAGCCAGCCGATGTTCGGCACGCTCACCGTCCTCCAGTGGCTGCGCTCATACTACCGGCACGACCGCATGCACCAGGCACAGATCGCCGGGCGCCCGCCGGACTACCAGCCGCGCTACGTGTCCGGCGGCGAGCCCGACCAACGCCGCGTCCGCCTGCAGTGAGCTGACGGCGGCCGTGTCCCCGCGCCTGCCCTTCGGTCGCCGCTCCCTGCCACGTGTGTACGTCACGCGCCAGCTGCCCGGCGATGCGCTGGACCGCCTGCGCGGCGACGCGGAGGTCGAGGTCTGGGACGGCGAAGAACCGCCGCCGCGCGACGAGCTGCTGCGCGGGATCGGCGACGCCGAGGGCTTGCTCTGCCTGCTCACCGATAACATCGACGCCGGCCTGCTCGATGCGGCGCCCCGTCTCCGCGTGATCAGCACGATGGCCGTCGGCTACGACCACATCGACGTCGAGGCGGCGACGGGACGCGGCGTCGCCGTCTGCCACACGCCGGGCGTGCTCACAGAGACGACGGCGGACTTCGCGTTCGCGCTGCTCCTGGCGGCGGCGCGGCGCGTGCCGGAGGGCGAGCGCACCGTACGCGAAGGACGCTGGAGCACGTGGCATCCGTCGTTTCTCGTCGGTTACGACGTGGGCGGAGCGACGCTGGGCATCGTTGGGCTAGGACAGATCGGGCAGGCGGTAGCGCGGCGGGCGCGCGGCTTCGAGATGCGCATCCTCTACCACAGCCGGAACCCCAACCCGGAGGCTGAGCGCGAGGTCGGCTGCACATATGCTTCGTTCGAGGAAGTGCTGTCGCTCTCCGATTTCGTGACGGTACACGTCCCCCTCACGCCGGAGACGCGACACCTGTTCAACGAGGCGGCGTTCCAGCGGATGAAACCCACCTCGGTATTCGTGAACACATCGCGCGGCGCCGTGGTCGACGAGGCGGCGCTCCACCACGCGCTGGCCTCGCATCAGATCGCCGCGGCGGCCATCGACGTGACGGAGACGGAACCGCTGTCGTCACAGGATCCGCTCCTCCGCCTGCCGAACCTGCTCGTAACGCCGCATATTGCCTCAGCCAGCGTGGCGACGCGCGGGCGCATGGCCGGACTCGCGGTCGATGACCTGCTCGCCGTCCTGGGCGGGCGGCAGCCAGCGCACTGCGTGAACCAGCAGGTCCTTGCGGAGCGTGGCGGCTGACCGCCCGGAATACGCCGGCTGTGGTTTGTTCGATGGTTGTGGGTTTGTTTCCGAGTTCTGCGGGCTGAATCCCGCAGCTTCTCAGCTGCCACGTCGAAGCCGCGGGTTGCAACCTGCGGAACAGGTACCCACCAACTCAGATCACGCCACCGCCGGCCGGTCATCTTGACAGCCTGTCGACGCGGCGGTATCGTAGCCAAGAGAGGAACCGCGCGTAGTGAGACGTTCGAAAGGAGGTTTCATGAATCTGCGGGTTCTTACGGGTGTTTGGCAGGTTGATGGGTAACGCCCTGCCGCCGGATGACGGCAGGGCGCACCGACCAGCCAGGCCTCACGTTACAACGTCGGTGCGAGTACACTTCGCGCCAAGCGTTCGGGGCTTACCCGAGTGTGAGGCTGGCGCCGACCGAAGAGAGCAATAGGCATTGCGGGCTTTCCCAGTGACGGGAAAGCCCGTATGCTAGATGCGACGGACAGGAAGCCGCATGCCGCAGCGCCGCCAACTGACGCGCAAGAGCAATCTCTGGCTGGCCGAAGCGCTCTGGAAACTGGGAGCGGTCCAATTCGGCAGCTTCACGCTCGGTCGCACGACAGTCGACTCCCCGGTTTACATCAACCTCCGCCTGCTCATCGGCCATCCGACGGCGCTCTGGCGCGCCGCCAGCATCATCTGGGAGGAAATCCAGGCGCTCCAGAGCATGATGCACCCACAAATGGAGCGCTGCGACCTGGTGGCGGGCGTACCGTTCGGCGGGCTGCACGTCGCGACGGCGTTTTCACTCCACGCGAAGATCCCGATGATCTACCTCCATCCCAGGCCGGACTCCCTCGGCAACGATATCGAAGGCATTTACCACCCGAACCAGCGTGTGCTGATCATGGACGATCTGCTTGCGGGCGGCGGCAGCATCCTGGAGACAGCGCTCCAGCTCGGCGAGGCGGGGTTGATCGTGCGCGACGCGGTCGTGCTCCTCGACCGCCAGCAGGGCGGCCGCGAGGCGCTGCACAGGCAGGGGATCAATATGGTCTCCATCCTCACGCTGGAGGTGCTCATGAACTACCTTATGTCGAGTGGCAAGATTGCCGAGGACTCCTACAGAAGGACCATGGCCTTCCTGGAGGCGCACAGCCATCTGGAGGAGGAGCCGTAGCGTTGGCGCCCTTCCCTCCACTCCTTCGATCATCCTGACGCTTCCTCGATCCACGCAATAGCCAGGCACACTGGCTCGCCTCGGGGTGCTGAGCAGCGCCGGCCGAACCGATAGTGATCGGGTGAGGCGACTCCACAAGCTCCAGATAGCCGCGCGCGACATCGTCCGGCGGTCTCCCACGCTACGGGCCCGGGCCGCGGTCGTGCTGCTGGCTATGCTCGCAGGTCTCCTGCCCGCGAGCGGCTTCGGCGGCGGCGCCAACGCGCTCGAGCGCGAGCTGGCGAGCCGGCCGGTCGCTTCAGGCGACGCGCTCGGCGGAGGTTTCCGGCTGCTCGCCCACAGTGAGACGGTCAGCGCCAGCCACCAGGCGACGGCCGCTGGAGCGACCCATCCGAGCCCAGCGGCAAGCGCGGACTTCATCTGGCCCGTCGACGGCTGGATCGTGCAGGGCATGTGGGCAGGACACCCGGCCGGCATCGACATCGGCGCGAACCAGGGCGACCCGGTGCGCGCGGTCCGCGCGGGGACGGTCGCTCTCGCGGGCGGCGACCCGTGTTGCCAGTACGGCTACTTCGTCGTCATCGCCCACGACGATGGTTGGAGCACACTCTATGGCCATCTGAGCGCCTTCTCCGTGAAGGCAGGGCAGCAGGTCGCACAGGGCCAGCCAATCGGCCGCGTCGGCACGACAGGGAAGAGCAGCGGCCCGCACGTGCATCTGGAGCTGCGCTCGTTCGGCGGCGTGGTCAACCCGCTCGACTACCTCTACCCGCGCCGCGTCGCGCCGCCGCCGGATCCTGCGGACGTCGCGAGAGTCCTGGCGGGCCGGTCGCAGCCAGCGCTCCCAGCACCCCGACCCGCGCTGCCGCCGCCGCCGGCGCCCACCGCCGCGAAGCAGACCGGGGGCCTTGCGCCGGGTCAGGCGGCGGCATTCGCGGCGAACTGGCTGCGGAACCGTCCGACCGCCACGTACAATATCGATCCTGCCTCGTGCGTGGCGACGCAGCGCGGGTTGAGCTGGGCGGTCACTTGCCTGGGCGACCCCATCGGCTGCAACGGGATGGTCTGCACGACATCGCTGACCGCCTGCGTCTTCGAGCAGCCCTTCCTCATCTCCACGTCCTGCCCGTAAGGGCAAGTAGCGCCGTTGCTCTTGCGCTACCTAACGTAAACGTTATAGTATCGCCCTCGGTGGGTCCGAGGAGATTCGTCAGCGCTCGGGCTCTTCTTGTGCCAGAGGAGCGTGATGAACCCCGGCCAGCGCATGCTACCCACACCGAGCCCCGAGACCCAGCGCTACTGGGACGGCTGCAAGCAACACGAGCTGTGGCTCCCCTACTGCCTCGCCTGCCAGGCGTCCTTCTTCTACCCGCGGCCTTTCTGCCCCAACTGCTTCGGCTGGGAGGTCGAGTGGCGGCAGGCGAGCGGCCGCGGCACGCTCTACACGTACGCCATCCAGTACCGGCCACAGGCGCCGGGATTCGAGCCGCCGTACGTCACCGCGATCGTGCAGCTCGCTGAGGGGCCGCGCATGCTGACGAACCTCGTCGAGATCGAGGCCGATCCGGCGCAGATCACGTGCGACATGGCGGTCGAAGTTGTGTTCCAGGACTTGGACGAGATGAGCCTGCCCGTCTTCCGGCCGGTGCGCGCGTGAGGGCGGCACCGATGAGCCTCTCGAAGAGGGTCGCCCTCGTTGGCGTCGACGAGTCGGACCAGATCGGCATCTGCGAGGGCAAGACGGCGCTGCAGCTCCACGCGGAGGCCGCGCGGAACGCGCTGCGCGACGCCGGCCTCACGCTGGCGGACGTGGATGGGCTGTTCACGGCCGGCCCGTCCGTGATGGGCCTCGCGGAGTACCTGGGCGTCCAGCCAGAGTACATGGACGGCACGACCGTCGGTGGATCGTCGTTCGTCATCGACGTGGAGCACGCGGCGGCGGCGATCAACGCCGGGCTGTGCAGCGTCGCGCTGATCACGCACGGCGAGATGGGCTACTCGGCGCGGCGCGGACGGGCTTCGCGCGGCATGCAGCGCATGATCGACCCGGAGTCGGCGATGGCGCAGTTCGAGCTGCCGTACGGCGTCGGCGGACCGCCGAGCGTCTACTCGATGGCGGCGATGCGTCACATGCATCAGTACGGGACCACGCACGAGCAGCTCGCCGAGATCGCCGTCGCCACGCGCAAGTGGGCGCAGCTCAATCCGAAGGCGTTCATGCGCGACCCGCTGACCATCGACGACGTGCTCAGCTCGCGCTGGATCGCCTACCCGTTCCACATCTACGACTGTTGCCTCGTTACCGACGCCGGCGGCGCCTGCGTCGTCGTCGGCGCCGAGCGCGCGCGCGAGCTGGCGAAGCAACCGGTCTGGGTGCTCGGCTCCGGGGAGTCGACGACGCACCAGAGCATGGTGAACAACCCTGACCTGACGCGAACGCCGGCACGCTACTCGGGCGAGCGCGCGTTCAAGATGGCCGGGCTGACGCCAAAGGAGATCGACGTCGTCGAGGTGTACGACTCCTTCACGTACACAGTCCTGGTCACGATCGAGGAGCTCGGCTTCTGCGCGAAGGGCGAAGGCGGGCCGTTTCTGGCGAACCAGCGCTCGGCGCCGGGCGGCGACTTCCCGATGAACACGAACGGCGGCGGGCTCTCGTACACGCATCCGGGCATGTACGGCATGTTCCTGATCATCGAGGCCGTCCGCCAGCTCCGCGACGAGTGCGGCGAACGGCAGGTTCCTAACGCGCGCACCGCGCTGGTGAACGGCACCGGCGGTTCGCTCTCCTCTACCGGCACGCTGATCCTCGGGGCGGACTGATCGCGCGCGACCTCCCTCACCCCTGGCCCCTCTCCCTCTTCGAGCGAGAAGGGTCCCGACCCTACCGCTACAATAAGCCAGCCTGTTCATCGAGGTGACATCATGCTCCGCACGCGCGTCAGCGAACGCTTCGGACTGCAGTACCCAGTCATGTCCGCGCCGATGGCGCTGCACAGCGGCGGCCGGCTCGCTGCGGCGGTCTCGAACGCGGGCGGGCTGGGCGCGTTCGGCGGCATCAATCCGGCAGGTCCGGACTGGGTGCGAGAGCAGATCGCCCACGTCCGCTCGCAGACGGACAGGCCGTTTGCCGTCGGCTTCATTACGGCGTTCATCCCGATGTTCGAGGCCAACTTCCAGGCAGCGCTCGACGAACGGGCGCCGGTGATCGCGCTCTCGTTCGGCGACCCGCAGCCGTGGCTGACGCGCGCGAAGGAGGCCGGCGCCGTCGTGATGTGCCAGGCGCAGACAGTCGAGGATGCCCAGCGGGCGGCCGCGGCCGGCGCCGACATCGTCGTCGCGCAGGGGAACGAGGCAGGCGGGCACACCGGCACGATGAACTTGCTGCCGTTGCTGAGCCGTGTCATCGACCTGCTGCCGGACGTGCCGGTGATGGCGTCGGGCGGCATCGCGAGCGGACGCTCGCTGGCGGCAGCGCTGGCAGCGGGCGCCGACGGCGCGTGGGTGGGCACGGCGTTCCTCGCCACGCCGGAGGCGGTCGAGGTGCGCGACTTCCACAAGCAGCGCGTTATCGACAGCGACGGGCAAGACACCGTCTTCACCGAGGCCTACGACATCATGGACGGCATGCCGTGGCCTGCGGGCGTGGGCGGGCGGGTCCATCGCAACCGCTTCGCCGGCGAATGGCAGGAGCGGCAGGAGGAGCTGCGCCGTCGCCGCGACGAGGTCCTGCCTACGTACCAGGACGCGCAGCAGCGCAACGATCCGGAGAGCGTGGCGATCTATATGGGCCAGTCGGCGGGGTTCGTCGACGCCGTACGCCCGGCAGCCGACGTGCTGCGCTCGATCTGCGACGACGCGGAGCGCATCCTGCGCGAGCGGAGCGCGGCGCTGCTCGACTGAACGCTACAGCTTGCCGACCAGGCCCTTGAGCAGCTCGCGCGTGCGCGGCAGCGAGTCCTTGTCGTCACCAGGGAAGATGCGCGCAGCGAAATCCGTCGCGCCGGCGGCGGCGAGAGCGCGGAGCCGCTGCTCAACGTCCCGCTCGTTGCCGACGATCGCGACATCGGCGGGACCCTCCGCCCCCTCGCGATCGAGCATGCGGCGGTAGTTCGGGAGCAGGCCGTAGACCTGAAAGAGCTGCGCGGCCCGCGCGCGGGCGCCCGGGGCGTCGTCGGTGACTGCGATGGGCAGGCCGACACAGATGCGCGGCTCTGGCCGGCCCGCCGCCTTCGCGGCAGCGCGGATGCGCGGCGCGACGTGCGTTTCGATCGTCTTCACGCCGGTCATCCAGGTCACCGTGCCGTCGGCGAACTCGCCGGCGATGCGGAGCATGGCCGGCGCGAGGGCGGCGATGACGATCGGCGTTGGCGGGACGTTGTCGATCTGGAGGCCGGCGCTCACGCGGAACACCTCGCCGCTGAAGGCGACGTTGCCTTCGGTGAGCAGCGGCCGCACCACCGAGAGGTACTCGCGCATGTAGCGGGCGGGCTTGTCATAGGAGAGGCCCCAGATCCCCTCCACGACGAGCTCGTGCGAGACGCCGAGCCCAAGCACAAACCGTCCGCCGCAGGCCGACTGCACGGTCGCCGCCTGCTGCGCCAGCGCATGCGGGTGGCGCGGGTACACCGGCACGACGCCGGTCGCCAGCTCGATCCGAGCGGTCTCCTTGCCGGCCAGCGCGATGCCAGTGAGGGCATCGATGCGGAAGATCTGCGCGATCCAAACCGCATCGAAGCCGTCATGTTCGGCGGCGACCGCGACGCGCACGGCCTCGTCGGCGCTGCCCAGGTCTTCGAAAAACAGTCCGATCTTCATGCTGGCCTCCCGCGACGCACGCCGGCGCGCCCGCGATCGTTGATTCTACGGCCGGCCGTCCGCGATGTCGAGCGCGGTCTGTTCGGGGCGATGGCTCCCTCACCCCTGCCTGTGGCAGGCAGGCCTGGCCCCTCTCCCTCTTCGAGGGAGAGGGGTGCGCGTCGGCCGGCATATATCTTGGACGGGCTTCAGATGCAGGTCGCCCCTGTCCGCGCGGCGCTTCCAGCCCGTACGGTGATCCGCTACCATGTGGAGACCCTGCTGTATGCTCATCGACCTGCACACGCATACGCGGCCCCTCTCGTGGGACTCCTATCTCGCGCCCGATGAGTTGATCGAGCGGTCGAAGCTGGCCGGGCTCGAGGGCATCTGCCTGTCCGAGCACGACTTCTTCTGGAAGCCCGAAGAGGTGCTCGCGCTGGCGAAGCGGCACAACTTCCTCGTGCTGCCGGCGATCGAGATCAACACCGACGACGGCCACATCCTGGCGTACGGTCTCGACAAGTACGTCTACGGCATGCACCGCTCACACGAGCTGGCGCATCACGTCGAGCAGGCGCGTGGGGCGCTGATCGCGGCCCACCCATACCGGCGCCAGCTTCCCTGGCGCATGGAGAGCGCGCACGACTACGACGAAGCGCTCCAGCGCGCGAGCCGCAACCCGGCCTATCGCTACTGCACGGCGCTGGAGGCGATCAACGGCCGGGGCACGCAGCGCGAGAACGAGTTCTCGCAGCGGCTCTGCGACCTGATGTCGATGCGCGGGACGGCGGGCTCCGATGCGCACGCGCGGACGGACATCGGCCGCTGCGCGACGGAGTTCGAGCGGCGCATCGAGACGATCGAGGACCTGATCGAGGAGCTGCAGGCCGGCCGCTTCCGTGCGGTCGACCTGTCAGCGGTGGCAGCGAAGTAGCGCATGACGAGGAGCATACTCGATGGCTGAGCAGACGTACCACGGCGGCTCTCGGAAGCTGCAGGACCAGTTCGACACGCGCCGGGTGGCGGACAGGCTGGACGAGATCACGATGCACGACGTCTTCACGGAGAACGACCAGGCGTTCATCGAGGCCTGCTCGATGTTCTTCCTGGCGACGGCGGACGCGGAAGGCCGGCCGGACTGTTCGTACAAGGGCGGGCTGCCGGGCTTCGTGCAGGTGATGGACGAGCATACGCTCGCCTTCCCGGACTACGACGGCAACGGCATGTTCCGCAGCATGGGCAACCTGCTGGTCAACCAGCACGTCGGGGTGCTGTTCATCGACTTCGAGCACCAGCACCGGATGCGCGTAAACGGCATCGCGACGGTGTCGAACGACGACCCGCTGCTGGAGCAGTTCCCCGGCGCGCAGCTCATCGTGCGCGTGCGGGCGCGCCAGATCTTCCCGAACTGCCCGCGCTACATCCACAAGATGCAGCTCATCGAGCACTCGGTCTTCGCGCCGAAGTGCGACTACGAGCCGCCCGTGCCGGACTGGAAGCGCGCGCCGGTCTTCCACGACGCGCTGCCGGAGCGGGACATGGAGCGGATCGAGGCAGAGGAGGGCTAGCCCCGCGCCCTCGCGCTCGTTGACAGGCCTGGCGAGGCCGTAGTATCCTCAGCTTCGCGAACGCCTACTCTAACGCAAGCGTCAGACGAGGCTTGTCCTGAGCGGAGTCGGAAGGAAGGTGCCCATGACGCAGCAGCAGGAGTCCCAGTCCGTCATCACGGACGAGATGCGCGCGGCGGTCGGCAAGGAGGGCGAGCCGGCGACGCTGGAGGTGGACAAGACGGGCTGCCGGATGTTCGCCCGCGCGGTCGGCCACACTGACCTGATCTTCTACGACGAGGACTACGCGAAGAGCAAGGGCTACCGGGGCATCGTCGCGCCGCCGGGGTTTCTCGGCACGCAGACGTTCAAGCCGGCCGCAGGCGGCGGCGCGCAGGCGCGGCCGGGCATGGGCTTCAGCATCCCGTACAAGCGCGTGCTCAACGGCGGCACGGAGATCGAGTACTTCGATACGATCTGCGCCGGCGACGTGCTGACGGCGCGCAACAAGATCACGGGCTTCAACGAACGTTCGGGCAGCATGGGCCCGATGCTGATGACGAACCGGGAGACGACGTTCACCAACCAGGACGGCAAGGTCGTGGCCGTGGAGCGCGGGACAGTCATCCAGTACTAACGCAGGAACAGAAACGAGGAGGCGCCCATGGCAACACAAGTCCATTTCGAGGACGTCAACGAGGGCGACGAGATCCCGAAGCTCGCGAAGAACTGCTCGACGCAGCAGCTCGTGATGTGGGCGGCGGCCTCGGGCGACTTCTACCAGATCCACTACGATAAGGACTTCGCGCAGTCGACGGGGCTGAAGGGGCTGATCGTTCACGGCGCGCTGAAGCACGCGTTCCTGGGCCAGCTCGTCCACGACTTCGCCGGCGAGCGGGGGCGGGTGAAGAGCTTCGGGTGCCAGTACCGGGGGATGGACGAGCCAACCCAGGACATCACCTGCCGCGGCGTCGTCACCAAGAAGTACGCCGAGGGGAAGCAGAACTTCATCGAGCTGGACATCTGGACAGAGAACCCGCAGGGCCAGAAGACCACGCCGGGCACGGCAGTGGTCACGCTGCCGTCGCGATCGTAGGCGCTTCCGCTGAGGCGCAAGGAAGGAGCCTGAGCGTGCTACTGCTCATCCGAACGCGCGTCGCGGACTACGCCACATGGAAGTCCGTCTTCGACGAACGCGAGTCGAGCCGGAAGGAGCACGGCGGCAAGCGCCACTGGATCTACCGCTCCGCCGATGAGGGGAACGATGTGACGATAAGCATCGAGTTCGCCACGGTCGACCAGGCGAAGGCCTACGCCGCGGACCCGGGCCTGCGCGAAGCGATGGCCCGCGCGGGTGTGTCCGGGCAGCCGGAGTTCGCCTACCTGGAAGCAGCGGAGACCAAGACGTACTAGTCTGATGGGCGCCCTCGAAGGCAAGGTCGCTATCGTCACCGGCTCCGGCCGCGGGATCGGCCGGGGGATGGCGTTGCTCTTCGCGCAGGAGGGTGCGAAGGTGGTCGTCGTCGACCCCGGCGTGAACGTCGACGGGACGGGCGACGACGCGGGGCCGGCCGACCAGGTCGTCGCCGAGATCAAAGCCGCGGGCGGCGAGGCAGCACCGTGCTACGAGGCCGTCGGGACGATGGCGGCGGGCGAGAAGATCGTCCAGACGGCGCTGGACGCGTTCGGGCGGCTCGACATCCTGGTAAACAACGCCGGTATCCTGCGCGACCGGATGATCTTCAACATGAGCGAGGAGGAGTGGGACGCGGTCATCGCGGTGCACCTCAAGGGCACCTTCGCCTGCACGAAGCCGGCCTCGATCCTCTTCCGCCAGCAGCGCTACGGCCGGCTGATCAACATCACCTCGGTCTCGGGCCTCGTCGGCATCGCCGGGCAGGCGAACTACGGGGCGGCGAAGTCGGGCATCGCGGGCTTCACGCGCGTCGTCGCGCGCGACCTGGGGCGCTACGGCGTGACCTGCAACGCGATTTCGCCCGGCGCGGCGACGCGGATGACGCAGACGATCCCGGAGGCCTCGCAGCGCGGCGGCCAAGCGGCTACGCAGCGGCGCGCGCAGACGCCGCCGCCGGCGTCGCGCGATCCCGAGATGATCGCGCCGATGGCGGCGTACCTGGCGAGCGACGACGCCTGGAACATCAACGGCTACATGTTCGCCGTCGCGGGAGGGAGCGTCTCGGTTCTACACCACCCGGGCGCGATGCGCACGCTATGGAAGCGCGGCATGTGGACGCTCGACGAGCTGTCGGCGCAGGCGCCGCAGCTCGTGGCCGGCACGACGAACCCGGCGCCGCCACCGCCCGAGCTGGAGATCCCGGGGCGAGCGGCGCAGGCGGCGGGAGACGGCGCGGCGGCACGCGCGTAGCAACGTCATGATTAAGGGAGTGCACGCGCTGTTCTACACCACTGACGCGGACGGCGCGCGCGCGTTCCTGCGTGATAAGCTCGGCTTGCCGTTCCACGACGAGGGCGGCGGGTGGCTGATCTTCGATTTCCCGGAAGGCGAGATCGGCTGTCACCCGTCGGATCGAGCGTCCACGGGAGTGACGCTGTATTGTGACGACCTCGACGCGACGATGGCGGATGCGGGCAAACGAGGCGTCGGTTTTACCCCGGTCGTCGAGGAGGAATGGGGCCGCGTGACGACCTTCGAGCTGCCGGGCGGCGGGCCAGTCCGGCTCTACCAGCCGACGTACACGAGGAGCTAGGAGCCGCATGGGCGATCGACTACAGGGCAAAGTCGCCATCGTCACCGGCGCCGGGCGCGGCATCGGCCGGGGGGTGGCGGTGCTGCTCGCGCAGGAGGGCGCGAGCGTGGTCGTCAACGACTACGGCGTGTCGGTGGACGGCAGCCAGCCGAGCGAGGGGCCGGCGGCGGACGTCGCGAGCGAGATCGCGGCGGCCGGCGGCAAGGCAGTGCCCAACTTCGACACCGTCGCGTCGGTCGCTGGGGGCGAGGCGCTGATCAAGACGGCGCTGGACGCGTTCGGGCGGCTCGATATCTTGATCAACGTCGCGGGGATCCTGCGCGACCGGATGATCTTCAACATGAGCGAGGAGGAGTGGGACGCGGTCATCGCGGTGCACCTGAAGGGGCACTACTGCACGACGAAGCCGGCGTCGGTGATCTTCCGCCAGCAGCGCTCCGGCCGGATCGTCAACTTCTCGTCGGGCTCCGGGCTGACGGGCATCCCGGGCCAGGCGAACTACGGCGCGGCGAAGGCGGGCATCGCGGGGTTCACGCGCGTCGTGGCGCGCGACCTGGGTCGCTACGGGGTCACCTGCAACGCGATCTCGCCGGGCGCGGCGACGCGGATGACGGCGACGGTGCCGGACTCCAGCCGCGACCTGCGCGCGCGGGCGGGCATCCAGACCGCGGCGCCGGCGCAGCAATCGATCTCCGCGACGATGCGCGACCCGGAGTACGTCGCGCCGATGACGGTCTTCCTCTGCACCGACGAGGCGTGGAACATCAACGGCAAGATCTTCGCTGTGTCCGGCGGCACGGTGTCGCTCCTGCAGGAGGAGGCGCCGATGCGCACGATCCTGAAGGACGGCAGGTGGACGGTGGAGGAGCTGCGCGAGCTCGTGCCAGGGCGCCTGATGTACGGTCTACCGAACCCGGCGCCGCCGCCTCCGGACCTGACGATCCCGGGCCGGGCCGCGGCGAGCAGTTAGGCGCGAGCGCCCTGCTATGTGACACGATTCACTGACGGCGAGCAAGCTGCAGGTGTAGCATCTCGCATCGACGGCGGAACCAGAGGCACGGGGAGCCAGGGACGAAAGGAGGAGACCATGGTCGCTACCGCACCGGAGACATCGGCGATTGAGGAGCTGCGGGCTGCGCTACGCGGACCCGCCATCGCACCCGGCGATGCTGGCTACGAGGAGGCGCGCAAGGTCTATAACGGGATGATCGATAAGCGCCCCGCGGTCGTCGTGCGCTGCGCGGACGCTGCGGACGTGATCGCGGCGGTGACCTTCGCGCGGGAGCGCGGCGCCGACCTGTCGGTGCGCGGCGGATCGCACAGCGCGCCGGGGTTCGGCACGAACGACGGCGGCGTGGTCATCGACCTCTCGCCGATGAGGGGCATCCGCGTCGACCCGCGCGCGCGGGCCGTCCGGGCGGAGGGCGGCTGTACGTGGGGCGACCTCAACCACGCCACGCACGCGTTCGGGCTGGCGACCACGGGCGGCATCATCTCGACGACGGGCATCGCGGGGCTGACGCTTGGCGGCGGGATCGGCTATCTCACCCGCGGCTGCGGACTTTCGCTCGACAACCTGCTGTCGGCCGACGTGGTGACCGCGGACGGCCAGTTCCTGACGGCGAGCGAGCGCGAGAACGAGGACCTGTTCTGGGCGCTGTGCGGCGGCAGTGGCAACTTCGGTGTGGTGACGTCGTTCGAGTTCCGCCTGCACCCGGTCAAGGACATTCTGGCGGGGATCTTCGTATTTCCCCTGGACCGGGGCCGGGACGTCCTCAAGTTTTTCCGTGAGTACATCCAGACAGCGCCTGAGGAGATGGGCGCCTTCCCGGCGTATCTGGTTGCGCCGCCGCTGCCCTTCCTTCCGGACGACGCGCACGGCAAGACGTTCTGCGGCATCGTGGCGTGCTGGGCGGGCCCGATCGACAAGGGCGAGCAAGCGATGGAGCCGATCCGCCGCGTGGCGCCGACGGTCGGCGAGATGATCGCCCCCATGCCCTACCCGACGATCAACACCCTCTTCGACGAGCTGCTGCCGGCCGGGCTGCAACAGTACTGGAAGGGATCATTCGCGACCGAGCTCACGGACGGAGCGATCGACGTACACGCAGAGTATGGTCCGAAGATCCCGACGATGAACTGCGCGATGCACATCTACGCGATCAATGGCGCCTGCCATCGCGTGGCTCCGGACGCAACGGCCTTCGCGTACCGGGATGCGACCTTCGCGACCGTGATCGCCGGAGCGTGGCCCGACCCGGCAGACAACGAGCAGCACATGCGGTGGGTGAAGGACTACTACAAAGCGCTGGAGCCGCATTCGTCGCGCGGCGGCTACATCAACTTCATGGACGCCGACGACCAGGAACGGATCAGGGACAACTACAAGGGGAACTACGACCGCCTGACGAAGGTCAAGGCGAAGTACGACCCGGACAATCTGTTCCACCTGAACCAGAACATCAAGCCGGCGTAGATCGTCCGGCGTGCGTCAGGCCGGTGGATGGGGCGCATCCGTCAGCCTGAGCCATTCTCGGCGGAGCTCCATCAGCACGAAGGCGTAGCCGCCACGCTCGGCGCGGCCGCACTCGACGAAGCCGGCCTTGCGGAAGCAGCCGCGCGCTCGGCGGTTCCAGTCGAGCGTTTTGAGATGCACGCGGCGTAGATCGCGAACGCCGAGCAGGTGCTCGGCCAGCGCGCGCACGGCCTCGGCGCCGTAGCCGCGGCTCCAGCAGCCGCGCTCGCCGATCGTGATGCCGATCTCGGCCTCCTGGCGCAGCGTATCGATGTTGTAGTACATGATGTTGCCGATGTGGCGGCCGGCCTCGTCCTCGATCGCGAGGCTGCGGCGGTGCGGGTTGGGATAGAGCACCTCTTCGCGCAGGACGGCGAGGAACTCGTGGTAGGTGACGGCGAGCGGCTTCGCGGCGTCGAAGCGCGTGAGCTCCGGATCGGTGCGCCAGCGGTAGTCCTCCACAGCGTCGCCCAGCCGCTTGTCGCGCAGGACGATGCGCGGGCCGCGCGCGACCTCGCCGAGCACGGCGGCGCTCGTATCGTCCCGTCCCGGCGCGGTGCTGGTCATTCGCGGTGCCTGATGCCCAGCGGGTCCTGAGCGAAGTCGACATCGGCGAGCGCGGCGAGGGCCGCGTCGCGCAGACGCTCGTCCCCGCCGTCGGCCAGGCCTTCCAGCGCCTCGCGCGCCGCGTCGCCGCCAATCTCACCGAGCGCGTCGATCGCCGCCTGCTGCACCTCGGCGTCCTCGTCGTCCAGGAGCGGCAGGAGGTACGGCGTCGCGGCTTCGTCGGCGATCGAGCCGCAGGCGACGGCGGCCTCGAAGCGCATGGCCGCCTCGTCGCTGCGCAGCTCCCGGACGAGCGCCGGCAGCCAGGCCGGGTCGCAGCCGCGCCCCATCGCGTGGACGGCGCTGAGGCGCAGCACGCGGTCCGGACCGGCGAACGCTTCGTCGATGAGCGCGCGCACCCAGGGCTCGCTGCGCGCGCCGATCGCTTCGAGGGCGCGGCCGCGCACCTCGACGGCATCGGCGGCGTTGGTCACGGCGCGGCGAAGGGCGGCTTCGACGCGCTCGATGTCGCCGGCCGGCAGCGTCTCGAACTCCGCCTGCAGAACGAAGCGGCCGAGCGCGAGCGCGGCCTCGGCGCGGACGCCGGCGTCGGGATCGCGCTGGAGCAGACCGATGAGCTGGTCCACGAGATCGCGCTCCTGGTTCTCCCAGAGGCCCTTGATCGCGTCGCGACGGACGCCGGCGTCCATGTCGGCGAGCGCGGTGAAGAAGACGCGGTCGAAGTTCAACTCGACGTTATCTTCGGCGAGATCGATCAGCTCCTGGATCAGACGGCGGCGACGGCGCAGGTCCATCGCCAGCCACGCGTCGGTGAAGAGCGCGGCCTGATCGGACACCATGTTCGAGAGGACGGTGAGCTTGGAGACGGCGAGCGGCTGCGCCGAGTCGGCCAGGTCGCGCACGAGATCGTCGAAGCTTACGCGGGCCATGCGCCGCACATCCTATGCGCAGTGTAGATGGCTGAGGAAAACGCTGTCAATCGACCGGTGGCCCTTCCGCGGCCGGCGGCTCGACCGGCACCGCGCTCGCGCGGTGCCGACCGCCCTCGCCGAGGCGCGGCTCGGTGCCAGCGATCAGCCGCTCGATGTTCTCACGGTGAAGGGCGAGCACCATCACGGCGGCGACGACGGCGTAGACGGCGTAGGCCCAGGAGTGGAAGCCAACGGCGGCGAGCACGACGAAGACGACCGCCAGCACGGGCGCCATGCCCACCGACAGCACCGACATGATGCGGGTATAGGCGACGAGGCCGATGCCGACCGGCAGGAGCGCCGCCGCCGCAATCGGGCTCATCGCCAGCGCGGCGCCGAACGACGTCGAGACGCCACGTCCGCCCTGGAAGCCCGCGAAGACCGGCCAGTCGTGGCCAACGGCGGCCGCCAGGCCGGCGACCGCCTGCACGTACGGGTCGTCGGCGAGCAGGCGCGCGATGACGACGGGCACAGCGCCCTTCGCCAGGTCGCCGATGAGCGCGACGATGCCCCAGCGCGCGCCGACGGTGCGCAGGACGTTGGTGAAGCCGGTCTTCCCGCTGCCGTACTGCCGGATATCGATCCCGCGCGCGACGCGCCCGACGATGAGGCCGATCGGTATCGAGCCGAGGCCGTACCCGGCCAGCGCGCAGACGAGGAACTGCCACCACATCGTTCAGCGCTCCCGGCGGCTGCGGAAGACCATTCGCAGCGCGACGCCCTGGAAGCCGAAGTTGGCGCGGATGACGTTCTCGAGGTAGCGGCGGTAGCTGAAATGCACCAGCGACGCGTCGTTGACGAAGAAGACGAAGGTGGGCGGCGCGACCGCCGGCTGGTTGACGTAGAGGAGCTTGAGGCGCCGGTTGCGCACCAGCGGCGGCGGCCGCTCCGCCACGGCGCGCTGGACGATGGCGTTCAGCGGGCCGGTCTCGATCCGGCGGCGGCGTTCGTCGCAGAGGCGCAGGGCCTCGTTGAGGAGACGGCGGATACCCGTCCGCTCCTTGGCCGAGACGATGCAGAACGAGACCCAGGGAGCGAAGTAGAAGCGACGGCGCACCTCCTGCTCGAACTCCGCCCGCGTTTTGACGGAGACGAGGTCCCATTTGTTCGCGACGACGAGGACGCCCGTTTTCGCCTTCAGCGCGTAGCCCGCGATGTGCAGGTCTTGCGCCGTCAGCCCCTCGCTCGCGTCGAAGACGACGAGGGCGACGCCGGCGCGATCGAGGGCGTCGCGCGCGCGCAGAGCCATGTGCAGCTCCATGCCGTGCCCGATGTGGCCGAGGCGGCGCAGGCCGGCAGTGTCGACGAGCACGAGCGGCCGGTTCTTGAACTCAAACGTCGTGTCGATCGCGTCGCGCGTCGTGCCGGGCACCGGCGAGACAATAACGCGCTCCTCGCCCAGGATGGCGTTGAGCAGCATCGACTTGCCGACGTTGGGCCGGCCGACAATGGCGAGGCGAGGCGCCTCGACCTCAGTCTCCTCCTCCGGCGCCGGCGGCAGCGCGTCGACGACGAGGTCGAGCACCTCGGCGACCCCATCGCCATGGTGGGCGCTGACCGCAAACGGCTCGCCGACGCCGAGCTCGTAGAACTGGACGGCCCCTTCCCGGCGCGCCGTGTTCTCCACCTTGTTCACGAGCAGGAAGACCGGCTTGCGAGCGCGCCGGAGGACCTCAGCGACCTCGCGGTCGGCCTCGATCACGCCCGTCTCGCCGTCGACGACGAAGAGAAGCACCGCGGCCTCCTCGACGGCGCGGCCGACCTGCTCGCGGATCAAGGTTGGGTAGCCGGCAGCGCCATCGGGCTCGAGGCCGCCGGTGTCGACGAGGCGGAAGCGCTCGCCACGCCAAGTGACGTTGCCGTAGAGGCGGTCGCGCGTCGTGCCGGCGATCTCTTCTACGAGCGCCTTGCGCCGGCCGATCATGCGGTTGAACAACGCCGACTTGCCGACGTTCGGGCGGCCGACGATGGCGACGACGGACGTGGCGGGCGACGCCGGCCGCCGTTTGGTGCGCGGCTCCGATGTGGCGGTCATTGCGGGCGCACGGTGACGGCAACCTGCGCCGGCGCGATCGACGCGACGGTGGTGGCGAGCGGAGGCTGGACGACCACCGGCAAGTCATACGCACCGGGGTCTCGATCGGCCACGTCGACGGTCGCGGCGAGCTGCTCCGCGGTGATCGCATTGAGGTCAGGTACGGGGCCCCGCAGCGTCACCTGGACGGTGGGCTGCTCGAAGTCCGCTGTGAGTCCGTCCGGCACGTTGATCGCCTCCAGCGCCACGTCGAAGGTGCGCGTGCTCTGGGCGACGGCGATGGCGATCCGCACGGTGACCGTGGGCTGCTCGGTCGTCGCGCCGGGGGGCAGACGCAGGGCCACAGGACGAACCACATCGGTGCTGGCGCCCTCGATGCTCACCGTCTCGGTCGAGATGCCTTCGACGGGATCGATGCTCTGGAACACCTCGGCCGGCCCGGTGAGGATGACGATGGCCGGCTCGACGCGCACCGAGGTCACGTTGAAGCCTTCGGCCGGACTGCCGCTCACGTCGGGCCGCACGATGAAGGGTCCGCTGAACTCGAGCTGGGTGATCTCCACGCGCACGACGGCGCTCTCGGGCTCGACCTCCACGCCCTGGATGTTACCGCCAAGCTCGTCGCGCGCCTGGAGCAGGAGCGTCTCCTGGAAGTCGGTCCGGGCGCCGGTCAGGTTGACGTCGGCCTCGACCGCGTCGACGCGGGCGACGAGGGTCTCCGCGCCGGTGATGACGACCTCCAGCGGCTGGATGACCGGCGTGCCCGCCTGGTAGCCGCGTGGCGGGGCGCCGACCAGGTTCGGCTCGACCGGCACCGAGCGGGAGGTGACGTTCTCCAGGTGCACGACCACCTCCGACGGCTGGACCTCGACCACCTCGACGCGGGGGTCCGCGGGCTCGACGCGGACGGGGACGGCCGCTTCCTGCAACGCGACGTCGGCGAGGTCGACGGTGGCGCGGAAGTCCCCGGGATCGAGGCCGTCGATCAGGTCCTCGGGGGCACGCACGCGCACGGTGACCGACTGGTCGAGCGGCGGGAACACGGCCTGATCCGGCGGCACGTTGACGGTCTCGAGCGGCACGGCGCCGGGCACGCGCACGGTGCGCTCCGGGTTGTCCTGGTCGGTGACGTAGACCCAGAGGCTCGTCGCCAGCACGAGCGCGAGCAGGCCGATGCCCCAGTTGTAGCGCAGCGAAACGACCGACTGGCGGACGATCAGCGCCGCCGTCACCAGCGCGTCGCGGAGCCAGCCGAGCAGGCGGTCCATCGTCATGCGGCCGGGGCGTCGCCGAGCGGCGCGCCGGAGTCGAGCAGGCGGGCGAGCAGCGCGCGCAGCCGCGTGTCGTCGAGACGTGAGTAGAGGCGGCCATCGGCGGCTACTGCGACGGTGCCGGTCTCCTCCGAGACCATGAGCGACACGGCATCGGTCCCTTCCGTGATGCCGAGCCCGGCGCGATGGCGCAGGCCCATCTCGCCGGAGAGGCGCGTCTCGGAGAGCGGCAGCGTACAGCCGGCGGCGACGACGCGGTTCTCGCGCAGGATGAGGGCGCCGTCGTGCAGGGGGGAGTTGGGGAAGAAGATCCCCTCGATCAGCTCGGGCGAGGGCGCGGCGTCGAGCGGCACGCCCGTCTCCACGTAGTCCTGCAGGCCGGTCTCGCGCTCGAAGACGATGAGCGCGCCGTGCCGGTGGCTGGCCAGGCCGGCGGCGCTCAGGCTGACGAGATCGACAAGCTGGTCGTACGGCGGACGCGTCCAGACGCGCAGGCCGGTGCGGCCGACGCGCTCCAGCGCGCGCCGGATCTCCGGCTGGAAGATGATCGGAACGGCGATGATAATGCCGGTGAGCGAGTTGCGGATGACGAAGTCGAGCACCGCCAGGCGCAGCGCCTGGGCGAGGATTACGGCGCCGATGAGCAGGATCGCGGCGCCTCGGAGGAGCGCGATGGCGGCGGTGCCCCGAAAGAGCAGGAACGCCCAGTAGATCAGCAGAGCGATGAGAAGGACATCGAGGACGTCAAGGGGACCGACGCGGTCCAGGATCTGTTCGATCTCGTCCTGGAGCCCCATGGCGGCTACTCCCTTACGTCGCTCATCAGCAGGAAGAGGACGGCGCGCTGGGCGTGCAGCCGGTTCTCCGCCTGGTCGAAGACGACGGACTGGGGCCCTTCGATCACCTCGTCGACGGTCTCCTCGCCGCGGTGCGCGGGCAGGTCGTGCATGAAGATGGCGTCCGGCCGGGCGAGCGTCATCAGCTCCGGCGTGACGCGGTACTGCGCGAACGCCCGCTGCCGCTCCTGATAGCTCTGCTCCTGTCCCATGCTGGTCCAGACGTCGGTGTAGACGACGTCGGCGTCTGCGACGGCCTCCTGAGGCGACTGCACGGTGCGGAAGCTGCCGCCGGAGGCGCGCGCAAACTCCTCGGCTTCGAGCATCGCCTCCTCGGAGAGGCGGTACCCCGGCGGCGAGGAGACGGTGACGTGGGCGCCGGCCAGCGTGCCGCCCTGCACCAGCGAGCGCGCCACGTTGTTGCCATCGCCGACGAAGGCGACCCGCACACCGCGGACGGCGCCCTTGCACTCGACAATCGTGAGCAGGTCGGCGAGCGCCTGGCAGGGGTGCTCGTCGTCGGAGAGGGCGTTGATCACCGGCACGGAGGCGTGCTCGGCGAGGTCGAGCAGCGTCTGCTGGGCGTAGGTGCGGGCGACGATGCCGTGGACGTAGCGGCTGAGGACGCGGGCGACGTCGGCGACGGGCTCGCGCTGGCCGAGGCCGACTTCGCTCTGGGGGAGGTAGACGGCGTGGCCGCCGAGCTGCTGCATCGCCACGTCGAAGCTGACGCGGGTGCGCAGCGAGGGCTTTTCGAAGAGGAGCGCGAGGGAGCGGCCCGCGAGCGCGGCGGGATAGCCGTCGCGCTTGAGCCGGGCCGCCACCGAGAGGACGAGCTCCAGCTCTTCCGCGCTCAGATCGGCAATAGAGATGAGGTCTCGCCCGCGCACGGTCCAAGCTCCCAAGATGTAGTGTATTCGCAGTATACATCGCGCGCGAGAGCGGGCGACCGCTTGCCCCGAGCGGCCCGCGGATGGTATAGTGAGCGTCGAAGCCAGCACCTTTAATCCGGTCCGGTGAGGCCGGGAAGGGGCACCGATGGCGACTACCCGCCTACCTCGCTCGACACGTTACCGGGCGACCGCTCCCCTCCTGCCGCATCCGGCGAGGAGGTTTTCTTATGCCTAACGGCGCCGTGATGGCGGCCGACGACATCCGCCGGGCGGTCGTGCGGGTGGCGCACGAGATCGTGGAGCAGAACGGCGGCTGCCAGGACCTGATGCTCGTCGGGATGCGCACACGGGGCGTCCCGCTGGCGCAGCGCATCGCCGCGGCGATCCGGGAGTTCGAGGGCGAGGACGTCCCTGTCGGCGTGCTGGACATCGGCCTCTACCGCGACGACCTGCCCGCGCGCGGCACGCGCGTCGAGATCAAGCCGAGCGAGCTGCCGGAGGACATCGCCGGGCGGCGCGTCGTGCTGGTCGACGACGTGCTGTACACGGGCCGGAGCATTCGCGCCGCGCTCGACGCGCTGATCGACTACGGGCGGCCGGAGCGCATCCACCTCGCCGTGCTCGTCGACCGCGGGCACCGGGAGCTGCCGATCCGCGCCGATTACGTCGGGAAGAACATCCCGACGTCGCAGCAGGACGAGGTGCTCGTGCAGCTCGAGGAGACGGACGGCATCGACCAGGTGCTGGTGACGGAACGGAGGGACTAGCGATGGCGAAGAGCGTCACCTCGAAGCCTGCGGGTGCCGTCCGTCCGAACGGCAAGCGCGCGCGCGCGCAGGCAGCGCAGTCCGACGCGATTGACGCGCCAGGCGTCTGGCAGCGACGGCACCTCCTGGACCTGGACGACTTCAGCGCGGCGGAGATCGAGCTGGTGCTGGACACCGCGGACGCGATGAAGGAAGTGCTCGCGCGGGAGGTGCCGCGCGTGCCCGCGCTGCGCGGCTCGACCATCGTGACGCTGTTCTACGAGGACAGCACGCGCACGCGCGCCTCGTTCGAGCTGGCGGGGAAGGTGCTGGGCGCGGACGTGATCAACGTCTCAGCGGCCGGCAGCAGCGTCAAGAAGGGCGAATCGCTCCTCGATACGGTGCGGACGCTGCAGGCGATCGGCGCGGACGTGCTCGTGATGCGCCACTACGCATCGGGGGCGCCGTACCTGGCCGCGCGCGAGTCTGGCTTCCACGTGGTGAACGGGGGAGACGGCTGGCACGCGCACCCGACGCAGGCGCTGCTCGACGCATACACCATCCGCTCGCGGTTGGGCGACGTGCGCGGGCGCAGGATCGTCATCGTGGGCGACATCGCGCACAGCCGGGTGGCGCGCTCGAACCTGTGGGCGCTGACCGCCCTGGGTGCGGAGGTCGTCGTCTGCGGGCCGCCGACGTTGCTGCCGTTCGGGCTGGACGGCTCGTGCCGCGACGACGCAGAAGAAGGCAGCCTCCCGCCGGTGCGCGTCGAGCACGACCTCGACCGCGCGATCGAGGGGGCGGACGTGGTGATGGCGCTGCGGCTCCAGCGCGAGCGCCAGCAGGCAGGCCTGCTGCCCAGCCTGCGCGAGTACTCGCGGCTGTACCAGGTGCACGGCGAGCGGCTGGCGCGCGCGCGGCCTGGGGCCGTCGTCATGCACCCGGGCCCGATGAACGAAGGCATCGAGATCTCCGCGGACGTCGCGCACGGCGCGCGCTCGCTGATCGAGGAGCAGGTGACGAACGGCGTCGCCGTGCGCATGGCCGTGCTCTACCTGCTGCTGCGGGGAACGATGGAGAGAGGTTCGTAGGGACAAGGCTTGAGCCCTGGCCGGACCGGAAGCAACGCTTGTGGCCGGGGCCGGACAGACCTGAAGGTCTGTCCCTACGAGGGGGAGGCAACAAGAGGACTATGAGCGACCTCCTGATCCGCAACGGACGCGTCATCGATCCGGCGCGCGGCGTCGACATGGCGGCCGACGTGCTGGTGCGCGGCGGGCGGATCGCGGCGGTCGGGCCGTCGCTCGCGGCGGACGGCGCGGAGGTGCTCGACGCAAGCGGGCTGGTCGTCGCGCCGGGGTTCGTCGATATCCACACGCACCTGCGCGACCCCGGGTTCGAGTACAAGGAGTCGATCGCGACGGGCACGCAGGCGGCGGCGCGCGGCGGGTTCACGACGGTCTGCTGCATGCCGAACACCGACCCGCCGATCGACACGCGCGCGACGGTCGAGTACGTGCTGCGCACGGCGGCGGCGAGCGGCGCGGTGCGCGTGCTGCCGGTCGGCTGCGTGAGCCAGGGCCGCGCGGGCCGCGAGCTGGCGGAGCTGGCCGACCTGGCGGAGGCCGGCTGCGTCGCCTTCAGCGACGACGGCGCGCCGGTGGCCGACGGGCAGCTGATGCGGCGCGCGCTGGAATACGCGAAGATCCACGGCCTCTCGATCATCGACCACTGCGAGGACGCGGCGATCTCCTCGGGCGGCGTGATGCACGAGGGCTGGGTGGCGACGCGGCTCGGGCTGCGCGGGCAGCCGGCGGCGGCCGAGGAGTCGTTCGTCGCGCGGGACATCGCGCTGGCGGCGCAGCTCGGCGCGCCGGTGCACATCGCGCACGTGTCGACGCGCGCGGCGGTCGAACTGGTGCGGCGCGCGAAGGAGCGCGGCCTGCCGGTGACGGCGGAGGTGACGCCGCACCACCTGACGCTCACCCACCACGCGGTCGCCTTCTCGCCCGATGGCGACGGCGCGCTCGCGTACGACACGAACGCGAAGGTGAACCCGCCGCTCCGCTCGCGCGACGATGTCGCGGCCTGCGTGGCGGCGCTGCGCGACGGCGTGATCGACTGCATCGCGACCGACCACGCGCCGCACGCCGGCTACGAGAAGGACGTCGAGTTCGACGCGGCGCCGTTCGGCATCAGCGGGCTGGAGACGGCGTTCGGGCTGTCCATGACGCTGGTGGAGGCGGGCGCGATCGACCTGCCGGCGCTAATCGAGCGGCTGACGGCGGGGCCGGTGCGCGCGCTGGGCCTCGAACGCTCGGTGGCGGGCCTGGGCTCGCTGGCGGAAGGCGCGCTGGGCGACGTCGTGCTGCTCGACCCGGACGCGGAGTGGACGGTGGAGCCGGAGCGCTTCGCCTCGAAGGGGAAGAACACGCCGCTCGCGGGCCGGACGTTGCGCGGCAAGATCGTCGCGACGGCCTACGAAGGGCGCGTCGTATGGGCGGCGGAGCGGGTGGGGGCATGAGCACTACCCGCGCTCACCTCGTCCTCGAAGACGGCTCCGTGTTCGCTGGACGGGCGTTCGGCGCGGAGGCGGAGCGGCACGGCGAGGTGGTCTTCACCACGTCGATGACCGGCTACCAGGAGGCGCTCACCGACCCGTCGTTCGCGGGGCAGATCCTGGTGATGACGTACCCGCTGCAGGGCAACTACGGCGTGACTCCGTTCGACACCGAGTCGGCGCGGGTGCAGGTGCGCGGCTTCGTCGTGCGCGAGGCGTGCGAGCTGCCATCGCACTGGCGGAGCGAGGACACGCTGCACGGCTACCTCGTCGCGAACGGCATCCCGGCGATCGAGGGCGTCGACACGCGCGCGCTAACGCGCCGGCTGCGGTCGGCGGGCGTGATGATGGGCGCGCTGACGCGTCGAGACCCTGAGACCGCGCGCGCGCGGCTGCGCGAGCTGCCCCGCTACGAAGGCAGCGACTTCGTGCATGACGTGAGCACGGCGAAGCCGTTCTCGTGGCCGGACCCTGAGCGGCCAGGGCGTCACATCGTGGTGCTCGACCTGGGCGTCAAGCACAACATCATGCGCATCCTGCGCTCGCTGGGCTGTCGCGTCACCGCGGTGCCGTGCGCGACGAGCGCGGCGGACGTGCTCGATCTCAAGCCGGACGGCATCGTGCTGTCGCCGGGCCCCGGCGACCCGGCATTGCTCGACTACGCGGTCGATACGGCGAACGGGCTGCTCGGGCGCGCGCCGGTCTTCGGCATCTGTCTGGGCCACCAGGTGCTGGCGCGCGCGTGGGGCGCGACGACGTTCAAGCTGAAGTTCGGCCATCGCGGGGCGAACCACCCGGTGCGCGACGAGGCGACCGGCCGCGTCTCGATCACGGCGCAGAACCACGGCTACGCGGTCGACCCCAACGGCCTGCCTTCGAGCGTGGAGGTGAGCCACGTGCACCTGAACGACGGCACGTGCGAGGGGCTGCGGCACCGGGAGCTGCCCGTGTTCACGATCCAGTACCATTCGGAGGCGTCGCCCGGGCCGCACGATAACCGCGAGCTGTTCGAGCGCTTCCTGGAGCTGGTGGAGGAGGCACGAAGCCGATGAGCGAACCCACCTTTCGACAGGCCACGTTCCACGACGCCGACGCGATCGCGAAGATCATCAACACGGTGGTGCAGGAGCCGAACCCCGTCGGCTTCGACGGCGTGATGACGGCCGACGGCGTGCGCACCTGGCTGACGCGCCTGGGCGGCGAGGGCGGCATCTTCCTCTGCCTCGACGACGGCGAGGCGATCGGCTTCAGCGCGATCGATTTCGACACCCACCAGCCGGACACGGCCGTGATCGGCGTCTGGCTGGTGCCCGACCGGCGCCGCAAGGGGATCGGCACGGCGCTGGCGGAGTACGCGCTGGGCTTTGCGCGCGACAAGGGCTACAAGCGCATCCGAGGCCGGCTGCCGCAGGGCAACGCGAACGCGCTCAGCTTCCTCTCGAGCATCGGCGCGCTGGTGCCCATGTACAACCCGGAGGCCGTGTTCGAGCTGCCGCTGTACGAAGACCAGCATGACGGCTAGGCGTCCCGACGGCCGTTCGCTATTAGAGACGCGGGGAGGGTCCGTGATCGGCCGCTTCGATGTCATCGGGCGCGGCGCGTTCGGCCTGCTCTGCATCGCGGGGATGTCGCTGGAGGCGATCCCGGTGCTGGTGACGGTGGGGATCGTCGGCGGCATCGGCATCGCGCTGGACGGCAACCTGGACCGGGCGCTCGCGGTGTGGCTCGGCTCGTGGGCGGCGGCGGGCTTCGCGGGGATGCTCTTCGCGGCGATCACGTATGGGTTCTGGCCGCTCGCGTCGGACTGGATCATCGAGTGGCCGGGCTACGTGACGGCGTTCTCCATCGGCGGGTGCGGGCTGGCCTTCATGGCGCTGACCGTCTTCGTCACCGGCTGGCCGCTGGCGCTGGAGGTGCTCGTGCCCCTCGCGGCGACGTTCGTCGCGGGGTTCTCCGTCCCGGGGAGGTTCCTCGGCCTGCGCGCGGGCGGGCTGCCGGCGCGCGCGGCGAAGGAGATGGCGCCGCGCAGATGAGATGACGAAGCCCGCTAAGGTCCTCATCATCGGCTCCGGGCCGATCATCATCGGCCAGGCGGCAGAGTTCGATTACGCCGGGACGCAGGCCTGCAAGGCGATGCGCGAGGAGGGCGTTGTCTCCGTCCTCGTCAACTCGAACCCGGCGACGATCATGACGGACGAAGACGTCGCCGACGTCGTTTACATCGAGCCGCTCACGGTCGACGTCGTGTCGCGCATCATCGAGCGCGAGCGGCCGGACGGCCTGCTGCCGACGCTCGGCGGCCAGACGGGGCTCAACCTCGCGGTCGCGCTCGCGGACGCCGGGGTGCTCGACCGGTACGGCGTGCGACTGCTCGGCACGCCGCTCGAGACGATCCGCAAGGCGGAGGACCGCGAGCTGTTCCGCGGGCTGCTCGAGAGCATCGGCGAGCCGGCGCCGGACAGCGACATCGTCACGTCGCTCGACGGGGCGCGCGCGGCGGCGGACCGGATCGGCCTGCCGCTCGTGGTGCGGCCGGCGTACACGCTGGGCGGCACGGGCGGCGGCGTCGCGATGACGATCGAGGATCTGGAGCGCATCGTGGCGGGCGGGCTGGCGGCGAGCCCGATCGGGCAGGTGCTGCTCGAGCGGTCGCTGCTCGGCTGGAAGGAGATCGAGTACGAGGTGATGCGCGACGGCGCAGACACGTGCATCACCGTCTGCAACATGGAGAACCTCGATCCGATGGGCGTGCACACGGGCGACAGCATCGTCGTCGCGCCGAGCCAGACGCTGTCGGACAAGGAGTACCAGATGCTGCGCTCGGCCAGCCTGCGGATCATCCGCGCGCTGGGCATCGAAGGCGGGTGCAACGTCCAGTTCGCGCTGGCGCCGCGCCCGGAGATCGCGCCCTGGGCAACGCCGGCCGGCGAAGGCGACCCGCCCTACTACGTCATCGAGGTGAACCCGCGCGTGTCGCGCAGCTCGGCGCTGGCGTCGAAAGCGACGGGCTACCCGATCGCGCGGGTGGCGTCGAAGATCGCGATCGGCAAGCGCCTCGATGAGATCCCGAACGCTGTGACGCTGAAGACGTCGGCCGCGTTCGAGCCGGCGCTCGACTACTGCGTCGTCAAGATCCCGCGCTGGCCGTTCGACAAGTTCCCGCTGGGGGACCGGCGGCTCGGCACGCAGATGAAGGCGACCGGCGAGGTGATGGCGATCGACCGCTCGTTCGAGGCGGCGCTGCAGAAGGCGGTGCGCTCGCTGGAGCAGCGCGCACGCTCGCTTCTCTGGGAGGACCCGGCATGGCGCGAGGACGGCGACGAGACCTGCGCGCTGCCAGCGACCGACGACCGCCTCTGGCGGCTGATGGCTGCCATCCGCCGCGACGCGGACGTCGACGAGCTGTCGCGGAAGACGGGCATCGACCCGTGGTTCCTGCACAAGCTGGCGGGCATCGTCGCGATGGAGCGCCGCTTGCTGAACGAGGACCTCTCGCCCGATCTGATGCGCGAGGCGAAACGCCTGGGCTTCTCCGACGAGCAGATCGGCGTGCTCGCCGACGTGCTGCCGGAGCGCGTCCGCCAGCGCAGGCTGGAGTGGGGGATCAGGCCCGTGTACAAGATGGTCGACACGTGCGCCGCGGAGTTCGACGCGGCGACGCCGTACTTCTACAGCACGTATGAGGACGAAAACGAGGCCGAGCCGCTGGCGGGACAGAAGGCGCTGGTGATCGGCAGCGGGCCGATCCGCATCGGCCAGGGGATCGAGTTCGACTACTGCTCCGTGCACGCGGCGTGGGCGCTCCAGGAGGCCGGCTACCGCGCGCTGATCGCCAACTCGAATCCCGAGACGGTGTCGACCGATTTCGACACGTCGGACCGGCTCTACTTCGAGCCGCTCGATGAGGAATCGGTACGCGACATCCTCGATAACGAGGCCGGCGCGCCGGCGCCGCTGCCCGCGCAGCCGGGAGAGCCCGTCCAGTTCGCAAACGGCAACGCGCCGGCGTCGATCGTGCAGTTCGGCGGACAGACGGCGATCAACCTGGCGACGCCATTGCACGTCGCCGCGATGCCGATCCTCGGCTCGAGCGCGGAGGCGATCGATATCGCGGAGGACCGGCGGCGCTTCGAGGAGTTCCTCGCCCGCCTGGGGATTCCGCAACCTCCCGGGGCCGCCGTCGCGGGTGTCGAGGAGGCGCGAGCGACGGCGGATGTGATCGGCTACCCGGTGCTGGTGCGGCCGAGCTATGTCCTCGGCGGGCGGGCGATGGAGATCGTCCAGGGCCCGGACGAGCTGGTTCGCTATGTTGAAGCAGCGGCCGAGGCGGCGCCCGGGAAGCCCATTCTCATCGACAAGTACCTCGAAGGCCGTGAGGTGGAGGTCGACGCCATCTGCGACGGCGAACAGGTGCTCATCCCGGGCATCATGGAGCACATCGAGCGCGCCGGAGTCCACTCGGGGGACTCGATGGCCGTCTACCCGCCGATCTACCTAACCGAAGCAGAGACTGCGGCCGTCGTCGACTACACCCAACGGATCGGGCTCGCGCTGGACGTGCGCGGGCTGATGAACGTGCAGTACGTGATCGTGCGCTCCGAGGTCTTCGTGCTGGAGGTGAACCCGCGCTCCAGCCGCACAGTCCCCTTCCTCTCGAAGGTGACCGGCGTGCCGATGGTCAAGCTGGCCGCGCACGTCATGCTGGGCCGGTCGTTGCGCGCGCAGGGGTACACGGGCGGCCTCTGGCCGGCGCAGCCGCTGGTCGCCGTGAAGGCGCCCGCGTTCTCGATGTCGAAGCTGATCGGGGTTGACACGTACCTGGGGCCGGAGATGAAGTCCACAGGCGAGGTCATGGGTGTTGACTACGAGTTCCCAGCCGCGCTGGCGAAGGCGCTGCTGTCGGCCGAGCTAGCGCTGCCGGCGGGCGGCGGCGTGCTGCTGAGCATCGCCGACCGGCACAAGGCCGAGGCCGAGCCGGTGATCCGACGGCTCGCCGAGGCCGGCTGCCACCTGTACGCGACCGAGGGGACGGCGGCGATGATCGAGCAGCTCGGACTGCCGGTGGAGCAGATCACGAAGCGGCTGCGCGAGGGCCACCCGAACGTCGTCGACGTGATCCGCGACGGCACAGTGGCGGGCGTGATCAACATCCCCGAGGGCCGCGTGACGGGCACGCTGCGCGACGGCTTCCACATCCGTCGCGCGGCGGCCGAGCATCGCATCCCCTGCTTCACCAGCATTGACACCGCGAAGGCGGCCGCGGACGCGCTGCTCGGCGGCGCGCAGACGTACACCGTCCAACCGCTCGCGGCGTACCGCAGACGTGAGGCGTAAGGCATGGACCTCTTCGGGATTGATTGGTCAGATGGCTGGGCAGGCAATATCACGGCTGAGGCGTTGGGATTGGCTGGAGGGATATTAGTCACTTATCTGGTTGCAGAACGTGTTGTCCGATGGAGGCTGACGCAGGAGCGCCGCCCAGCAAGGCAGCGCCTAATGGAACGACTCAGTTCACACATTCGCGGAATAAGTGCAACCTGGCTGGCTGCACTCGGAATGTCCGATTCCTACGACCTTGGTACGAGCACAGCGGATCTAGAGAAGGCAGTCCAGACCGAGCTGGACAGTCGCTTCGCTCCTTCGCCCGGCATCACGCTTGATGGACTTGTAGCCCGGAATCTTGCGGCCGCAGGTGCCTTCCCAAACGAGACCCTATCACGTCTCTACCGTGGCGTGTTGCAGGAGCTGGAGCGCGTGTCGCGCACAGCGGACAGGTTTGCGGTGATTCTCCAAGAAGACGGCGCCCTTCATGGGTTGGTGGCGGACCTAGAGTACTGCGCGGACAGCATGGCGCTCACGCTCACCACGAATCCGCTTCTTGAAAGACTAGGGCTGGGAGATTCAGCAAAATTGGGAGTAACCACCGACTGCAAGCTTGCCTTCGACAGGGCCGCCGCTCTGCGGGCGCACATCGAGAAGCCATGAACGCCGCCTTCGCGCGCGTCACCGAGAACGAGCGCCTCTACGGCAACACGCACGTGACGTGGTTCGCCGCGCCGGAGCTCGCGCGCGGGGCGGTGCCCGGCCAGTTCGTCATGCTGCGCTGCGCCGAGCCGCCTGCGCAGGGCGAGTCCCCGCCCGCGGCGGCCGCGCTGCCCCAGGACCCGCTGCTGCCGCGCCCGATGAGCATCCACCGCCTGCGGCCCGGCCCCGGCGGCCCCGAGTGGTCGATCTTGTACGACGTCGTCGGGCGAGGGACGGCCTGGCTGGCGTCGCGGCAGGCTGGCGACCTCGTCTTCGCCTGGGGGCCGCTCGGGCACGGCTATACGGTCGAACGTACCTCGCAGCACCTGCTGCTCGTCGCGGGCGGCATCGGCGTGGCGCCGCTCGTCTGGTTCGCGGACGAGGCGGTGCGCGACGGCAAGAGCGTGATGCTGGTGCTCGGCGGGCGGACGGCGGAGCAGGTCTTCCCGCCGTCGCTGCTGCCGCAGGAGGTCGAGGTCGTCGTGATGACGGAGGACAGCTCGCTGGGCAAGCAGGGCCTCGCGACGGAGGCGTTCGCCGAGCACGTCGAGTGGTGCGACCAGGCCTTCGCGTGCGGGCCGAACGCGATGTTCCGCGCGATGGCCGGCCTCATGCGCCGCAATCGAATGCGGCGGCCGGTGCAGGTGCTGCTGGAGGAAGGCATGGGCTGCGGCACGGGCATCTGCTACGGCTGCGCCGTCGAGACGAAGCGCGGCATGCGCCTGGTCTGCAAGGACGGCCCGATGTTCGAGCTGCACGAGGCGTTTGCATAGGGGCAAGGGTCATGGGCCAAGGGCCACGGGCCGCAGCAACCTTCCTGCTCCAGATGGCCGGGGCGCCGGGGTCCGGCAAGAGCGCGCTGGCCCGCCTGATCGGCCAGACGACGGGCGCTGTCGTCATCGACAAGGACGTGCTCAAGACCGCGGCGCTCGAGGCCGGCGTCGACGACGACCAGCGCGCCGGTGGCATCGCGTACGAGGCGGCCTTCGCCCTGGCCGACCACCTGCTCGGCCAGGGGCTGAGCGTCGTGCTGGACAGCCCGTCGTTCTACGAGTCGATCCCGGCCAAGGGCGCAGCGATCGCCGGGGCGCGCTTCGTCCCCTACTACTTCATCGAGTGCGACTGCTCAGACCGGGAGGAGCTGGCGCGTCGTCTGCGCGACCGGCCTCGCCTGCGGAGCAACCCGGGCGAGGAGGCGCTCGATGCCGAGCACGAGACGATCGGACCGCCGGGCGCCTACCTGCGCATCGACACCACGCAGCCGCTGGAGCACTGCCTGGCGCTGGCGCTGGACTACATCGGGTTTACGAGGTAGGCTTGCGACGACGGCTTTCCAATTCCTGAAACCACTTGCATTAGACCGCGCGAACTGGTAGGCTAAGAGGGAGATCGGCGCCCCGGCCGGGCGTCGTTGAGCCAGAGTCCCGAGAGGGACATCGCAGGACCCGGGCGCCGATAAGCGTCCGGTTTTTGCTTTTCGGACAGAAAGGAGGTGAACCCTGATGGAGGAAAGGACACACCAGACGGCATCCCGTCTGACCGACCCCGCGCCGCTGGTGATGGCAGCGATAGCGCTGCCGCTCTTCGTCTGGAGCGCCTTCAACGCGGACTACTTCGGCCTCGAAGGCGAGAGCTTTATCATCCCGCTGGCGGTGTTCTTCGGCGGACCGCTGGCGCTGGCGGCGGGCATGTGGGCCTATCGCGACCGGCATGCTTACCTGGCCACCATTGCCGGCGTCGTCGGCGCGTTCTGGTTG